>OFDA01000050.1_pt1 | contig 131002 bp, 93 predicted proteins | sample 1520921 | NCBI WGS metagenome assembly OFDA01 (sample SAMEA2699028, study PRJEB24076) | metagenome
AAGGATAAATTGAAGAAGTATCAGAATGTCTATATGAAGCTTATATGTTTATATGATTATATTGAATATGGGGAAAATCCTGTATCTCAACATTTATTGAAAAAACAAAAAAATAATTGAATATTACTGTATGCCTGTAGGTTTTATCCATGGCCCTAACTGCCAGTTGGGGCTGTGGATAAAATTTTATATTTTAAATTGATGTTCTTTTTGATGAATTATGCTTTGAAATTAGGTTCATTTATTTTTGATATTTATAAATCTTGTTAAAACATTTTATGACGGGCGGCGGGGCGGACCCGCCGCCCAGCCGATAGACTGAAGCCATGACAACTCAACTGCTCACCGGCATCCCCGGCACCGGCAAGACCCATCACCTCACCCAACGCGCCCTGCGCTACCTCACCGATGGGCTCGACCCCGCCCGCCTGCTCATCCTCGCACCCACCCGCACCGCCGCGACCCGCATGCGAGACGCCATCGCCGCCGCCAGCGACCGCAGCCTCTCCGTAGCACCCACCCGAGCCTGGGCAGCCTACGCCTTCGACCTGCTCAAACGAGCCCAAACCCGCGGGCTCCTCACCGGCGTCGAAGGCAACCTCAAACTCCTCTCCGGCCCCGAACAAGACGTCATCATCGGCGAACTACTCGCCAACCACGCCGCCGGCATCGCCCCCGGCCCCGCCTGGCCCGACACCCTCCGCGAAGCCCTACCCACCCGCGGCTTCCGCCACGAAATCCGCGACTTCTTCGACCGCATGGCAGAATACGACCTCACCGCCGAAGACGTCCAAGCCCTCGCTCGCGACTACAACCGACCCATCTGGGCCGCCCTCGCCCAACTACACACCGAATACCGCGCCGTGCGAGCCCTCCGCGCCAAAAACGCCTACGACCCGGCAGTACTCATCAACGACGCATGCCGGCTACTACTGCGCAACCCCGAATTCCTCGCCGAAGAACGCCGCCGCTACGACCTCATCCTCATCGACGACGTGCAGGAACTCAGCCCCTCCACCTACCGCCTGCTGCGCCTCATCGCCGCCGAAGAGCCGCCCGCAGACGCCGCCGCACTGGCCGCAGAACACCCCGAGGTCTTCGCCGCCGCCCCCGAAGTCATCATGACCTACAGCGACGAAGCCGTGGTCCAAGGCTTCCGCGGCGCACGCCCCGACCTGGTGCGCACGCTACCCGAAAGCTTCCCGCACCTGGCCGAACGCACCCTAACCACCTCCTACCGCCTGCCCGCACTCATGATGCCGCTACTCGCCGACATCCGCCGCCGCCTGCCGCGCTATAGCCGCTACGTGCCCACCGCCGAGACGGATGGGCAGAAGACCCCCGCAACCTTCGGACGCATCAACACCACCCCCGCCGACGAAGCCCTCACCTGGGGCGCCGTGGATGAGCCGCTGCTGCACCTGGGCGCCGACGGCATAATCCTCGACCCCGCGCACTACCGCACCGCACCCGCCGGCGTGTATAAGTATGCGCTCGCCAGCGCCCAGGACGAGGCGAACCTGCTCGCCCAGCTGCTGCTCGAAGACCGCATCTACGGCAACCGCCCCTACCGCGAGAGCGCCATCATCGTGCGCAACGGCGCGGACGTGGCGCGCATCCGCCGAGTGCTCTCGGCCAGCGGTATTCCCTCACGCACCTCCGCCGCCCTCGTGCCGGTGCGCGACGAACCCGCCGTGCGCCCCTTCCTCGACGCGCTCAGCCTGCTCGTCTACGCCCGCAAACGCGGCGAGAAGGCCCTCAACCCCGCCGTCACCGGCGCAGGCTACGAGGCCCTGAGCCCCGACGAAGCCGAAGAAATCATGCGCAAGAGCCTCGACGACGTTATCGCCGAAGAAAACCGTTCCAATCCCCTCAACGGGGCGAACAGCGCCATCACCCTGCTCACCTCGCGGCTCGGCGGCGCATCCAGCATGGACGTGCGGCGACTCCGCCAACAGCTACGATCCGTCGAACTGCAAACCGGTGGCCACCGCCCCAGCGACGACCTGCTCCTCGGCGCACTGCTACACCCCGAAACCCTGCCCGCCGAAGGCGTGGGACGCGCCGTGCACCGCATCGCCGCCGTGCTCTCCGCCGGACGTAAGGCACTCGCCCGCCCCGACTCCACCAGCACCGAGGTGCTCTGGGCCCTCTGGGAAGCCAGCGGCCTCGAAAAAACCTGGGTCGCCCAGACGCGCGGCGCGGGCCCCGAAACCGACGCCGCCCACCGCAACCTCGACGCCATGATCGGACTCTTCGAAGCCGCCAGTCGATTTGACGAGCAGATGCGCGGCGCCGGGGCCGAACAATTCCTCGACTTCATCGACGCGCAGGACCTACCCATGGACACCCTCGCCGCCCGCGGCGTACGCCAGGACGCGGTGGAAATCCTCACCCCCGCCCTGGCCGCAGGCCAATCCTGGCGCACCGTATATGTATGCGGCCTGCAAGAGGGCAGCTGGCCCAACACCACCGTACGCGGCTCCCTGCTGGGCACCGGCGACCTGATCGACATCTGCGACGCCAGGATGCGCCGCCCCGCCCCTGCTAACCCCGACGCACAGGCAGAAGGGCAGCAGGTGCCGCCCGCGCGCATCCGTAGCTACCCCGAGCGCGTGCGCGACACCCGCCACGACGAGCTGCGCATGTTCGCCGTCGCCGCCACCCGAGCCAGCGCCCGCCTGGTGCTGACCGCCGTGCGCAACGAGGACGAAGCTCCCGGCGAGTTCTTCGATTTCGTGGTGCCCACCGACGCCGAGAACGAGTCGCCCGAGGTACCCATCACCCGCGTGCGCCGCCCCGCCACCCTGCGCTCGCTCGTGGCGGAGCTGCGCCGCACCCTCGTGGAGGATGCGCTCACCGCCATGAGCGCCGAGGACGCCGAGCTGAAGAACGCGGCCGGCTCGCCGCGACCCGAAGCTCACGTGCCCGACGCCCCCGACACCGCAGAGGACGCGCTGAACCCGGAAGCCGCCCTGAACCCCAAGGCCGCGGCCTTCCGCTTCGACGCCGCATCGCGCACCCTGGCCCGCCTGGCCCGCGTGCAGGCGCCCGGCGCATCCCCCGAGCAGTGGTGGGGCTTGCTGCCGCTGTCGAGCACCGAGCCGTTCTTCGCCCGCTCCGCCCACAACACGCCGGAAAACGACACCGACGAGGGGCGACGCACCATCGCGCTTTCGCCCTCGCGTCTGGAAACCATCCACAACTCCCCGCTGGACTGGCTGGTTTCCGCCGCCCGCGCCGAGGCCCAGACCGACCTCTCCCGCTCCCTGGGTACCCTCGTGCACGCCATCGCCGAAGAGTACCCGACCGGCACCCTCGAACAGCTCCAAACCGCCCTGGAGGAGCGCATCGGCTCCCTGGGCGTGCCCGCCCGAAGGGAGGACGAGAGCGAAGAAGAATACCGCGAGCGTGTGCCCTGGGAGGCCTACGCCCTCTACGAGCGGGCCAAGCGCATGATTCTGCGCCTGAGCTACTACTACCGCCTGCACATGGGCGATGCCGGCTGGAAGAACCTGGGTGTTGAAGGATCCTTCGCGGTGCGTGTGCCCGTACCCTTCGACCCTCAGGGAGAAGTCGGCGAGCTGGATGCGCTCCTCACCGGCCGCGTGGACCGCCTGGAAGGTACCGCCCCGGCCGAAGACGGCACCCGCCGCTACGCCATTGTTGATCTGAAAACCGGCAAATCCAAGCCAGACGGTAAAACCATGCAAACCCACCCGCAACTGGCCGCCTACCAGGTTGCGGTGGAGGCCGGTGCGGGTGAACAACTGGAAGAGCGTTACCGTGCCGAAGCCGCCGCCCTAGAAGCAGGCGAACCGCTACCAGACACCCGTCCCCAGGAGCTGGAGTACACCGGCTACACGGGTCGTTCCGGAGGCGCGGCGCTCGTGCAGCTGGGCGTCTCGGGCGTGAACGATGACAGCAAGGCCCGCCTGCAGGTTCAGCCCGCGCTGGAGGATAACGACGAATGGGCCGTGGACCTGGTGCAACGTGCCGCCGAGCTTATCGCCGGCGCGCAGGTGCAGACCCGCCACCGTGAAGGCACCCACGGGCACGGGTGCCGTCTGCCCGAGCTCTGCCCGATATGCACCCGCGGCCGCCAGGTGACTCAGCCCTAACGCGGCGCGGCCCTAGTGGATAAGGCCCCGCGCCGGGTGGCTGCAGTTCACTCACCCGGCCACCCATCAGGCCGCCCGCTGACCGCGCACGCCGGTACCCCGGCACCGGTACAACACGAACCATTCACTCACCCTCAACGACGAAAGATGAGGACCCATGACCAACCCAGCCACCGCCTCCGGACAGCCGCTCACCCCCGCCCAGTGGTGCGAACGCAACACCTGGCAATTCGCCGACGGCACGCTCCTTGCCGACCTGCCCGCGGGCGCCACCCCCGCGAGCGGCTACCGTAGCGCCCTCGACATTGCCGCGATGCTTAACGGCCTCGACGGCAAGAAGCCCACGCCCGAACAGATCCGCATGATTGAGGCCGGCCCCGCCCCGACCCTCGTCATCGCCGGCGCCGGTTCGGGCAAGACTGCAACCATGGTCGACCGCGTGATCTGGCTGGTCGACAACGGCTTCGTGCGCCCCGAGGAAGTGCTCGGCGTGACCTTCACCCGCAAGGCCGCCACCGAGCTACGCAACCGCATGCGCGCCGGCCTGAACACCCTGCGCCGTAGCCGCCGCCTCGAACCGACCGAGGAGGAGCTGCGCGAGGGCATCGCGGACCCGACCGTGCTGACCTACCACTCCTACGCGAACAACCTCGTCAAGGAGTACGGCCTGCGCCTGGGCGTGGAGCAGGACGCGCAGATGCTAGGCGACGCGCAAAAATGGCAGCTGGCCGCGCAGATTGTGCAGTACTGGGAGGGTGAGCTGCCGCAGGATCAGGGCGGTGTGCCCCTCTCGGCGGCCACCATGATTAACCAGCTGCTACAGCTTTCCGATGAGTGCGCCGAGCATCTGCGCGAGCCACAGGAGGTCATCGACTTCTGCACCGAGCAGCTGGCCGCCTACGCCGCGGTGCCCGATTCTCGCCGCCCCGTCAAGAAAGAACGAGACATCCAGAAAGTTCAGCGCCTCCTGCGTAACCGCCGGGTGTACGCGCAGATGGCGCAGAGTTACGCCCGCGTGAAGGCGCGCATGCAGGTGCTGGACTTCGGCGACCTCATGCGCCTGGCCGCGCGCATCGCCGAGAGCGACCCCGCGATTCGAGAGGGGGAGCGCGCCCGCTTCAAGGTGGTTCTGCTGGACGAGTTCCAGGACACCTCCCACGCGCAGATGCGCCTATTCTCCTCGATTTACGGAGCCGATGAGGCAGCCGGTATTCCCGCACACCCCGTGATGGCGGTTGGCGACCCGAAACAGTCGATTTACGGCTTCCGCGGCGCCTCCGACGGCCAGATGTTCAGCTTCTACCGTCACTTCCCGACCCCGCACACGTGGCCGCTGTTCCTGTCCGTGGCGTGGCGTAACGACATCTCGATTCTGAACGCTGCGAACCACGTGGCCGAAAAGCTCAAGGACGTTCCCGAGTGGGTGCGTGCGGTGCGCGGCGATATCAGTGCCGATCAGGTGCCCGACCTGCGCCCGCGTTGCGTTCTGGCCGGGGAGGAAGGCACGCCCGCCTTCGAGGAGGCCGCCTCCGGGATGACCGGTCGCGTGGAGATGACCTACTACGACTCCGATCGCGCGGAGGCTGCGGGCATTGCCGAGCGGATTGCCGGGATGCGCGCCGAGGCCGTGCGCGAGTACGAACGGGCTTACGCGGCACACCGCGGCGGCGACGGCTCGGTGCGTCCGCGCCTGAAGATGCCCGAAATCGCCGTGCTGGCCCGCTCCCACGGCCAGCTGGACACGATTCGTGAGGAGTGTGAGCGCCTGAACATTCCGGTGCAGCAGGTGGGCCTGGGTGGCCTGCTCTCTCAGCCGGAGGTCGTCGATCTGGTTTCGGCGCTGCGCGTGCTGGCCGACCCGAACCGTTCGGATGCGCTGGCCCGCCTGCTCACGGGCGCCCGCTGGCGTCTGGGCGGTGCCGACCTGCTGGCGCTGGGGGATTGGGCGCAATCGCTGGTTCGCGAGCGTGAGCGGGCCCTGCGGGAGCAGATGGCCCTGCGCCTGCTCGAGGAGGCAGAGGACACAGAGGACGGCGCTTCCGGGGGCATCAGCCGAGGTGCCCGCGGCCGCCTGACCGCCGAGCATCTGCGCGCCGCCCAGGAACAGCTGGACGAGGTGCTCAAGGGCGCGGTGGATGACTCCTCGGGGTACGTCTCGCTCATCGAGGCGGTCGAGAACCTGCCGCAGGACGGCCCGGACGGCGAACCCCTCTACGGCGAACACTACCGCGGCCGCCGCTTCTCCCCGACGGCCTTGGAGCGCCTGCGCGCCTTCGCCGAGCAGATGCGCGTGCTCCGCGCGGGCCTGAGCGACGACCTGGGCAATCTGCTCTACGAGATTGAACGCACGATGCTTCTGGACATTGAGCTGGCGGTCCGCCCGGGTACCGACCCGCTGGTGGCGCGCGTAAACCTGGACGCCTTCCACGAGGTGGCCGCCGCCTACGGAATGTCGGCCCCGCGCATCAACGCCATGATTTACGCGGGCGCCGACGGCGTGCGCGCAGAGGAGGGGGAGCCGGGCGCTCGCCGCTTTATGCTCTCCTCGGGCGGCGTGAGCTACGTGATGGGCTTCCTCGCCTGGCTGGAACGCGCGGATGACGAGGAGAAGGGCCTGGAACTGGGCTCCATCGACCCAGATCCGAACGCCGTTCAGCTGATGACGATGCACGCCTCCAAGGGCCTGGAATGGGACCGCGTTTTCCTGCCGGGCCTGTGCGGCACCGTTGGCGGCGCGCAGACCCCGAACCTCTGGCAGATCACGGCCAATGTGGCCCTGCCCTGGCCCCTGCGCGGCGATAGCGAGTACCTGCCCTCAATCCTGGAACGCCTCGACGAAATCGCGGAGTTCGAGGAAGCCAAGGAGCTCGAGGAATACCTGGAGGAACACAAGGGGGACGCCGGCGAGCACGCCGGCATGGAGGACCGCCGCCTCATGTACGTGGCGATGACCCGTGCCCGCAACCTGCTGGCTGTGAGTGCTTTCCGCTGGAAGAGCACCGCGAAGACCCCGCAACCGGTCCAGCCCTTCTGGATGGAACTGCTGTGGACCCTGGCCGAAAGCTACCAGCGGTACGCCGAGGACACGGTGGCGTTCCCCTGGACCGCCCCGCAGCTGGTCGGCATGGGCCTGGTCTTCGTCGTGTCTGACCCCTCGGATGACGGCAAGAAGAAGCCGATTGATAACGTGACCCCCTGGGTCAAATTCATCGCCGACGCGGGCTACCGCCTCAAGGAATCGGTGACCCTGGCGCAGGGCACGGTGCTGAGCCCCGAGGGCCTGCCCGACCCCGAGGAGGCGGGCGAGGACACATACGCCTGGGCCCTGGCGGGGGCGATGATTCCCGCCCTGATGCGCGAGGTGCAGCTCTCGCCGTTGCCGATGCGTGTGCGCACTGTACAGGAGAATTGCGAGCGCCTGGATCTGCCTGTGCCCGAGTGGCTGGCCGAGCTGGCCGCCGAGGAGGCGAAGCGCGCCTCCCAGCCTCCTCGGCCCGGCTATTCACCCGTGATGGCCGCGGCCCTGCCCATCGAGACGGACGGCTGCTTCAGCGCGCACACCTACGAGAGCATAAACCCGCACCTGGGTGCGGTGCTGACCGCCATGTGGCCCTTCGACCCGCTGGAACGCCCTGTGATTTGGCGCTGGCGCTCCGAGGAGGACCTGAACAAGGGCACCGAGGCGATTCTGCGCCACGGACGCCACGAGGAGCTGAACCGCGAGATTGCCATTAACTCCACGAGCCGCCGCGAGGCGGTGGAACGTGCCGCCTTGGCCGTTGAAACCGCGGTCGCCGAGCTGGAGGCGCAGCTTGCCGCCGGCGCTGATCTCCCCGCCGCAGAGCCTACCGAGGCCGTTCCCGAGGCCCTGCGCCGTCGCGCCCAGGATTGGGAGCGCGAGGCTGATTTGCTCATGCGCCTGGCCGAGCACACCGAGCCTGTGCTGGCTGAGCAACTGCCCGGCCACCTCTCGGCTTCCACGTTCATTCGCCTGAGCGAGGATCCGCAGGGCACGGTGCATGAGCTGTTGCGCCCGGTGCCGCAGCGTCCTTCGCGTGCGGCGACCATCGGCACGGAGGTGCACGCCCTCATCGAGGATTACTTCGGGGTGGTACCGAGCGCCGATCCGTTGGAGGCCCCGGAGGCCGAGGATACGCTGGGCGTGTCCCTGCCCGGCGCGGTGGAGGTAGCGGGAGAAACAGAGGCGGAGGAAGCGTCGGGGGAGGAACACCCCGAGTACCTCGAATCTGCCGAGGACATTCCGCAGGATGCTCTCTTCGACGAGCTGTCCTTCGCCGAGGAGAGCGAGCAGGATTCCTCCGTACGCTCGCTCTGGGAGCGCTTCGCGGCGAGCGAGTGGGGCTCTCCCGAATGGAAGGAACGCATCTGGGCCGTGGAGTACCCGGTTGAGACCCATGTGGAGGGCGTGAGCCTGCGCGGCCGCATCGACGCCGTGTTCCGCACCGAGGACGGGGACGGCGAACGCTGGATTCTGGTGGACTGGAAGACCGGCCGCCGCCCGAAGGCCGCGGACATGCAAGCGCGCCGCTTCCAGCTGGGCCTGTACCGCATTGCGTTCTCCCGCATCATGGGGGTTGACCCGGAACGCATTAGCACGGTGTTCGTTTACCTGGGCGGCAAGCGCGTAGAGGAAGTGTGGGACGAGCAGATTCGCGGCGGCCTGCCATCGGAGGCGCAGCTGGCCGCGGTGATTCGCAAGGCCCGCGCGGGTGAGGGTTAGGTACTCTGCCGCCACCAGCCCGGCGTAAATCTCTCGGCGCAAATCTCTCCGCGCCAATAGCCTAAGCGGATGCGATAAAGCCCGAGCCGCCCCCTTCGCGGGGTTGGCTCGGGCTTGTGCTCACTCTCGGATAGCAGAAGCTGGATAGCAGAAAACGCCTCTCCGCTCTACTGCATTAGGGTGGGGAGGCGTTCTCAGCCGCTGAAGAACTATAAAGGTACCTCGTGCCCTTGCACGCTCGGCTCATCCGCAGACAACTGCCGCCGTAGCGGCCTCACTCACGCTGTCTGGGGTCCGGGGGTTCGCGTGCGTCTTTACTCTCAAACACAACCTCGAAAGTACCTCTATAGAATTCTGCCATCGGTGATTGGTTGCGCGGTGCATGAATCCGGCTCGGGGTGTGACATGACCGGTCACGGTCCCCGTCCAATCGTTCCCCCTCAATACCGCTGCCACGGTATCGGCGCTGGTCAGGACGCTTTTGGGGGCTGTGCTCATTCTCTGTGGAAGGGCACAGGAAAAGTATTCCAGGACTTGGTAAAAAAGTCTATGCGTAAATTTTTGCGCTAAAATGCACGTTTTTGAGCATCTTTCAAGGTTAAATTGAGGCCGTGTGGTCTCCCAATCTGAGTATTTGGATTATGTGGGATTTTATGGTCAAACTCTGCATGAAGAAGTGTGTTCCGTTCATAAATCACACCTTCAACTCTCACTCTTAATTGCAGTTTTTCGTGCACATCAATGCAGAACCGGTGCTCAAAATGTGTCGGAAAATACTCTAAAAAAATGTGGTGGGAACGTCTTAAATCCTTCAGAAAAGCGCTCCATTAGTACGTTTATGGCCCCCGGGGTCTGCACGAGGCAGTCTCCCGGGGGCCATAAATCTTAAAAACTCAGGTGGTATATCGGCTCGGTGTCGCCCGCTGGTGGCTCATGTATTCGTTGCCTAATAATGGGTCGCTCAGTAACGGGCCTAGCTCTCCTGGTCCTGCGGGCCGCTCATGAGCGGAGGAGTGTCCTCCTGACCGAGCAGTTCGCCCGAAGAACGCAAATCATCCTGAATGTCCAGGAGCATCGACACCGCGTGGGTTGCACCGTCCTTATCATCGGTCTCAACCGTGTGGGTGAGCCACTGGGCAATTGCGAACTCGGCATAGAAGTTCGCGCGCTGCGCCAGGTACGCGTCGGGTAGCTGCGGCATCTGCTGACGGTACACCTCCACGGCCTCATCGGTGAAGGCGATATCTTCGCATGAGTACAGCCACGCGAAGTCCTGCGCGGGGTCGCCCACGTGCACGTCGGACCAGCCTGTCACCTCGACGATGCGCGCCTGGGAGGGGGTCACTTCCAGCACCAGGTTCTCGGCTCCCATATCGCCGTGCACCACGCGCGGGCGGAACTGCCACATGGGGCCGGGGGAGAGGACCGCCTGCCAGTGCGCGAGCAGGTCGGCGGGCACTTTGCCGGTGGCGGCGGCGCGCTCGAGCTCGGCAATTTTGCGGCGACGAATCTGCTCCGAAGAGTAAGAAGGCAGGTCGGCCTCGTAGATGATGTCCTCGGGCATCACGTGCAGGGTGGCAATATCCTTGGCGATGATTGCGGCCAGGGAGGTGCGCCCCTGCGCGACCTCGCGGCGGCTCAGCTCGGCAAGCTGGTCCACGTCGTAGACGGAGCCGGGGATGTGCGTGTACACGAACACGTTGCCGCCGGCATACGGCACGATACCGGCCACCGTGGGCACAGCGAAGGGCAGGCTGGCGCGCAGGCCGGGGCTGAAGGATTGCAGGATGAGGTGCTCGGCCTCCAGCTGCATGCTGGCATCGGGGCGGCGCGGGGCGCGTACACGCCAGCGGCGACCGGCCGAGTCGGCAATGATAGCCGAGTCGAAGTCGCCGCTATCTTCGCGGACCGCTTCGGCGCCGACGGGGTAGATTCCGGGCACTCCGGCAGAGACGATGGCTGCAAGCTGAAGGGGAGATAAAGTCACGGGTTAAGGTTACCAAACCATCATGTGCACCCCGGACCTTTCACCGTATGTTTATGCTGACTAGTGAAGAAAGTTTTGGGTGATGCGCGGGCCGTCGGCGGGCGGAATCCCCGGGGAGCGCATCACCACGCATTTGGTCGTCCGCGCGTGGTCGTCCGCGAGTAGCCGCTGCCGCGGATTCCCTGCGGGTCTCTACAGTTCCTCGTGGGCGGTGCGCCGAGGGCGGTTCCCCGCGGCGAACGGGAGCGCTTGCGGTGAACGGGCCATCGCCCGGGCCGGCCAGATACCCGGCAGGGAATACAATGGAAGACCGGGCAATAGCGGCGCCGACCTTCCCGGTCCCGCACCGTACATCCCGTACGGCCCGCCCACAGAATCAGCACGAATCCAACAGTCCGCGCCGAGCCCCGATGGAGAACGATGACCGCACTACCCCCGCAGCCGCAGCACGCACTCTCCGCTGACGACATCCTCGCGGGCCTCGACCCCGACCAGCGTGCGGTCGCCACCGAGCTCGACGGACCCATGCGCGTGCTGGCCGGCGCCGGCACCGGCAAGACCCGAGCGATCACGCACCGCATCGCCTACGGCATCGCAATCGGGCGCTACCAGGGCCCGCGAGTGCTCGCCCTGACCTTCACCCTGCGCGCGGCCGAAGAGATGCGCACCCGCCTTCAGCGGCTCGGCGCGTTCGGCGTGCAGGCGCGCACCTTCCACTCGGCGGCGCTACGCCAGCTCACCTACTTCTGGCCGCAGGTCGTGGGTGGCACCTTCCCCTCCATCGTGCAGAACAAGGCGGCGCTCATCACGGAGGCCGCGAACCGTCTGCGTATCAGCACCGACCGTTCCCTGCTACGTGATTTGGCCTCCGTCATCGAGTGGGCGAAGGTTCAGCTACTCACCCCCGACACCCTCATGCAACGCCTGAGCGAGAAGCAGCTACCCTCGGCGATTACCCCGCAGAACATGCAACGCATCTTCCAAGCCTACGAAGACCTCAAGGACGAACGTAACCTCATCGACTTCGAGGACGTGCTACTGCTGACCATCGCCATGCTCGAGGAGGACGAGAAGCTCGCCGCGACCGTGCGCCAACAGTACCGGCACTTCGTGGTGGACGAGTACCAGGACGTCTCCCCGCTACAGCAGCGCCTGCTGGATGTGTGGCTTGGCGGCCGCGACGACATCTGCGTGGTGGGCGATGCCTCCCAGACGATTTATTCCTTCACCGGCGCGACCAGCCGCTACCTGCTGGAGTTCCCGCGACGCTACCGCGGGGCGCACACGGTCAAGCTGACCCGCGACTACCGCTCCCACTCGCAGGTGGTGGAGCTCGCGAACCGCCTGCTGGCCGCCCGCCGCCCGCACCCCGATTCGAGCCCGCACTCGTGGGCGCCGCCGCTGGAGCTGATGTCTCAGCGCGGCCCCGGCGTGGATGTGGAGTGGTTCGGCTACGCGGACGACGAACAGGAGGCCGCCGGCATTGCCGAGGATATCCGCGACCTGATTGAGAAGGACGGCGTGCCGCCTTCGGAGATTGCGGTGCTCTTCCGCACGAACGCGCAATCGGCGGCGATTGAATCGGCCCTGTCCGCCGCCCACATTCCCTATCAGCTACGGGGTGCGGAGCGCTTCTTTGAACGCCCCGAGGTCAAGCAGGCCATGCTCGCTCTGCGCGGCTCGGCCAAGTCCACTGACGGTACCGAGGACGTCACCCGCTACACCCGCGATGTGCTTGGCGGCCTCGGCTACAAGGAGGAAGGCCCCCTCTCGGGAGGCGCCACCCGCCAGAAGTGGGAATCCCTCGCCGCCCTGGTACACATGGTGGACATGATGGCGCAGCACCGCCAAGAGCAGCTTCAGGAGCACCGAGTGAACCCGCGCCCGGGCGTGCCCGAGCCGCTACCTTTGACCATGCACGAGGTCGTGGCGACCCTAAACCACCGCAGCGAATTCAACGACGCGCCGCAGGTCAACGGCGTAACCCTCGCCTCCCTGCACGCGGCCAAGGGCCTGGAGTGGGATGCCGTGTTCCTGTGCGGCCTGAACGAGGGCCTCATGCCCATCACTTTTGCGACCACCCCGGACGAGGTGGATGAGGAGCGCCGCCTGCTGTACGTGGGCATCACGCGCGCCCGCAAGTACCTGTGGCTGACCTGGACCATGACCCGCACCGTGGGCGGCCGCGGTCAGCGGAAACGCTCGCGTTTCCTTGACGATATTGACCCGGCCAAGCGCCGCCGCAGGGCTGAGAGCGCCGGCTCGTCGTATAGCCAGGCTCGCTCGGCGCAGGATCGTTCGGCTCAGCCTCGTGCCACGCAGCCCCGCCGTTCGTCGAAGGGAAGAGGAGACTATGGCTCAGCGTTTTAAACGCGAGATTCTGCCTGCCACGGCGGACCGCCCGCAGATTGAGCTGGTCCGTTCGGCACGCCGCACCCGCACCATCAGCATGCAACGCGACGGCGTGGATGATCACGGTAACCCCGCTTACCGGTTGCTCATTCCCGCGGCCAGCACCACCGAAGAGGTGGATGAGCACATCGCCCGCCTGCTACCGCGCATGCAGCGTCGTGTCGCCCGCCGCGAGCGTGCCGCCCAGCTGAACGTCACCGATGAGTACCTGCACGAGCGGGCCAGCCTGCTGGTGCACGCCTACCTGCCGGAGCTGGAGGGCACCGAACAGTTCAATCGGCTCTCGATTCGCTGGGTGAGCAACCAGCGTCAGCGCTGGGGCTCGGCGACCTACGCCACCGCGCAGATCCGCATCTCCTCGGAGCTGCAGGGCGTGCCGGAGTATGTGCTGGATTCGGTGATTCACCACGAGTTGTGCCATCTGCTGCAGCCGAATCATTCGGCGGTGTTCCGTGCCCTGGAGGCCCGCTACCCGCAGCTGCTGCGGGCGCAAGCCTACCTGGAGGGGTACGCTCTGGGGCGCTCGCGTGCCGAGGGGGAACGTGCTGAGGGTGAGCGCGGCGAAAACAGCGCCGGCTAAAGCAGACTCAAAAACCTACCAACTAAACGAAACACTCGAGCGGGGGTGGCTTGTACATTCACAAGCCACCCCCGCTCGAGGTTTCAGCATTACGTTAGCCGCTCTACCGGGTTAGCCCCCCGCGGTTACTTCTCTTCGGGCGCCTCGCCGAAGCCGCCGTCTAGCAGCTTCTGCAACTCAGACTCGAAGTCAACGTCGTCCAGGCTGATTTCGTTCATGCGCGCGTCGTAGGCGGTGAAGTCTTCCAGCTCGGCGGGAGTGGGCAGGGTCTCCGGGGTGTCCCAGAGGCCGTCGCGAGCCTCGATACCGTGGGTGCTTTCGTACCAGCGCCAGAACTGCTGGGCCTCACGCACTAGGCGCGGGCGCAGCTGCAGGCCGACCAGGTTCTCGAAAACCTGCTCGCTGGGGCCACCGTCGATGCGGCGGCGGGCCATGATTTCGGTCAGCTGCGGCGCCTTGGGCAGATTGCGGGTAGCGTCTTCGGTTACGACGGACACCCATCCCTCGATGAGGGCCAGCAGACCCTCGAGGCGCTGGACGGCCAGCTCCTGGTCCTCGGTGCGCTGGGGGCTGAACATGCCGCCTTCGAAGGCTTCCTGGACGGCGTCGGGGTTGCTCATGTCTACCTGGGAGGCGGCGTCCTGCATACGGTTCATGTCTACGCGAATACCGCGGGCAAAGCGGGCCACGAGCTGAACCAGGTCTTCGCGCAGCCAAGGGTTGGCCTTGTGCAGGCGAATCAGCGCGGCCTCGCGAACGGCCAGGTAGAGCAGAACCTCCTGCGGCGGCACCTCGATGTCATCCGCGAGCTGCTGGTAGCCGTTGGGCAGTAGTGCGGAGTGGCCGGGGGCGAGGGGGAAACCCACGTCGGTGGAGGAGTACACCTCACCGGCGAGCTTCGCGAGGGCCTGGGCCATTTGCGCGCCAAAAATCATGGAACCGATATTGTTCAGGAACCCGCTGTTGAAGATGGCGGCGATTTCTTCGGGCAGCTCATCTGTTGGGCCGGGCATGACCATGGCGTGGGTGACTTCGGCGGCGACGGGTTCGACCATTTCGCGCCAGGAGTCGAAGGACTGCTCAACCCATTCGGCCTTGGACCAGGCCTGCACGGGAAGGTTGTGACGCTCGATGGAGGTGACCGCATCCAGCCACAGGTCGGCCAGGTTGGCGGCGTCTTCGACGGCACGCTTCAGGTTTTCGGGAACCGCCGGGTCTTCGCCCATGGAGGCGAGCATCTGTCGGGTCTGGTTCTTGACAGCGGTCCAGTTCACGCCGCTGGGGCTGGACTCGTCAGAGGCGCCGGCAAACATGGCCTGCACCTGCGAAAACATGCCCTGCAGCATGGTGGGGTCAAAGCTGATACCCATGTTCTTGAGATCTTCGGGATCGATGTTGATGCCGAAGGGATTCTGCCCGCCCTCACCGAAGAGCGCGCCGAAGGGATTCTGCGCGTGAGAGGAGGTGCCCTTGCCGCCCTGGTTGGTTGCCCCTGCGGCGGGGTCGAAGCCCTGCTCCTGCATCTTCTTCAGGAATTCTTCGAGGGGGTCACGCTCGTTGGAGGCATCGCCGTGGTGGTGATCAGACATCTGAAACCTTTCCTAATCCGAAGGTGGGCACAGCCGGCCCGCTCGCTGTCCAGCCTACCGATTTTTGCTGTAAATTTCCCGTGCTGGCACCTTGGATACGCCTTAATCAGCTGAGGGCTCACAAGCGAATCTTCCCTCGGTTTAACCCGGGCCGCGGGATTGACCTAGACAAGGTATGTTGATGAGGGCGTTCATCCGGTAGTCTAGAAGCTATGACTAAGCCCACTTCACCGTCCGAATCTGAGAAGTCTTCAGCGAAGGCTTCTGGCGAGTTCTCGGCCCGTCGCCGTAAGCGTGGATTGCGTAGCCGCGAACGTCGCCTCACCCTACGTTCCGTGAGCGCCGTGGCGACCTGCGCGTTGCTGGCCGGTGCGTTTGTTCTGCCCAGCTCGTATGTGAAGGAAGGGCCCGGCCCGCTTTTTGACGTGCTTGGCACCTATCAGGATCGTCCGGTGATTGAGGTGTCGGGCGCTCCCACGTATAAGACGTACGGCAAGCTCAACATGACCACGGTGTCGGTGTCGGGTGGCCCGTACACTGAGCTGTCCGGTGCGGAGGCTTTTTACGGGTGGCTGGCTTTTGACGGTAACCGTAGCCTTGTGGTGCCCACCGATGCCCTGTACCCGCACGTGAGCCATGAGACGGCCACGGCCGAGACCGGTGCGCAGATGGCCGATTCGCAGACGCAGGCGAAGGTTGCGGCCATGCGGTACCTGAAGATGCAGGTGACCGAGAAGGTTCTGGTGAACACGACCGTGGAGGGTTCGCCCGCGGTGGGTGTGCTGGAGAGCGGCGACCGCCTCCTGAAGGTGGGGGATAAGCAGATTACTACTCTCAAGGACGTATCGCAGGCGGTGAACGCTTCGAATGGTTCGCCGATTCAGGTGACGGTTGAGCGTGACGGTCAGCAGCGTTCGGTGACGCTGAACCCGGTGCGTTCGGCTGAGGGTGACCGCTGGGTCGTGGGCATCAGCCTGAAGCAGAGTTATGACCTGCCGGCGCAGGTGCAGTACAACCTGGACGGCGTGGGCGGCCCGAGCGCGGGCCTGATGCTGGCCCTCGGAACGGTGGATAAGCTGAGCGAGGGTAGCCTGCTGGCTGATGAGGATGCCGGCGGCGACCCGTACCGTAGCTATGTGTCGGGTACCGGCACGATTGACGCGAACGGTAAGGTGGGTGCGATTGGCGGCATTAAGTACAAGATTTTGGCAACGGGCCGCTACGGTGCGCGCTATTTCCTGGCCCCCAAGGAGAATTGCGATTCGGTCCTGAAGATGCAGGAGCAGGACCCGTCAATGCTCAACTACTATCATGCCGGTCAGGTGAGTGGCACGATGGTGGTGATTCCGGTGTCGACGCTGGATGAGGCGGTACAGGTCGTGAACGCCATTAAATCTGGTACTCCTGATGATTCGCTACCGCGTTGCGGATCCTAATACTCAACCCTAACGAACGTGGGTGCTTCCTCTCGGGAGGCTTTAGGCCCCGGCTCACTTGAGTCGGGGCCTTTGACGTGCCCGGTTGCCGTCCAGCGACCGGTTGCGTGTGTGCGCATAGTGGGATAGCGGGGGGAGCGGCCTTCCCACTGACGTCATGTCAACGTTCGTTCCTCGAACCTCTGCAATACTTAACGTAAAGAACATTTTGGAATGATGAGCGAGGAATTTGTGTCTGAGTCGACCGATAAGACCCCACGCCCACAGAAGAAGGATCGAGCAAAGAAGCGTCGTAGCCCTCTACTGATGACGATTGTGGTTGTTGCGGTTCTGATTGCCGCATTTGTGGGACTGTCCCAGGTGTATACGGACTGGCTGTGGTTTGATCAGCTGGGCTATAGCACCGTTTTTACCACCCAGATTCTTGTGAAGGCCGTGGTGTTTGTGGTGGCCGCCCTTGTGGTGGCTGTGCCGCTGTGGGCTTCCATGACCTACGCGGTTCGCCATGCGGATGTTCTGCCCGCCACGCGTGAGCAGAATGCGAAGGATGAGGCTGGCCCGAACCAGAGCGTACCGACGAGTGCTTCGGACGCGACCGAGCAGATGCTTCGTGATGTGCTCGGTCAGCAGCGGGCTGAGGAGAGCATCCGCCGCTATCACGAGAGCGTGGATAAGGTGCGTAAGCTCCTGCTGATTGCGGTTCCGTTGCTGCTGGGGCTGTTTATTGCTTCGGCAACGATGTCGCAGTGGAGCACGGTCGCTCTTTTCTTCAACCAGCAGTCTTTCGGCAAGACCGACCCGGAGTTCGGCCTGGACTATGGCTTCTTCGTGTTTGTGCTGCCCTTCCTGCGTGTGGTGGTGTCGCTGGTGACTTCCGCTGTGGCGCTCGCCGCGGTGGCTGGCCTGTTCATGCACTATTTCTACGGCGGCATTAAGGTGCAGCCGGGTGGCGTGACTACGACTCACGCTTTCCGCCGCCACGCGGCCGTGCTTGCCGTCGTGTTTGTTCTGACCCGCGCGGTGAGTTTCTGGCTGGACCGTTACTCCTCCACCCAGCAGCAGGCCGGACGCTGGGCCGGTGCTATGTACACGGATGTGAATGCCTCTATCCCGGTGAGCGCCATTCTGGCGGTTTCGGCGTTGCTGGTATCGCTCATGTTCATTACTGCGGCGGTAAAGAATCATTGGCGTTTGCCGCTGATTAGCACCGCGATGCTGGTGATTGTGTCGTTGGTGGCCGGTGGCCTGTACCCGTGGGTTGTGCAGCGTTTTCAGGTGGTTCCGAATGAGCAGGGTGCGCAGTCGCAGTTCATTCAGCACAATATTGATGCGACCCGCTACGCCTATGGCCTGGACAAGATTGAGACCACCCCGTACGACGCGACCATTGATACTCGTGCCGGTGCCCTGAGCTCTTCGAGCGCAACCATCGCGAATATTCGTCTGTTGGATCCGAACGTGGTTTCCTCCGCCTTTGCGCAGATGCAGCAGTTCCGCCCATACTACCGCTTCGAGTCGCAGCTGTCGGTGGATCGCTACACCGTGGGTAACACTACGCAGGACACCGTGCTGGCGGCCCGCGAGCTGAACCCCACGCAGACGAACGGTGATTCTTGGTACAACCGCCACGTGGTGTACACCCATGGCTACGGCGTGATTGCCGCGTACGGTAACCAGGTGGATTCGGCGGGTAACCCCAAGTTCTTGCAGTCCGGCATTAAGGCGACCGGTACCCTGAGCGAGGATTACGAGCCGCGCATCTACTTCGGCGTGAGCTCGCCGGAGTATTCGATTGTGGGCGGTAAGGGCGACACCCTGGAGCTGGACCGCCCGCTTTCCGCCGAGGAGACGAACGCCTCCGACGCGAAGTACACCTTCTCGGGTAACGGCGGCCCCCGCGTCGATTCTCTGCTGGCCCGCCTGTCCTATGCGATTAAGTTCCAGTCTTCCGACATTCTGCTTTCGGATGCGGTGCGTGACGGTTCGCAGATTCTGTACGAACGTAACCCGCTGGATCGCGTGCGTAAGGTGGCCCCGTACCTGACGGTGGATTCCAAACCGTACCCTGCGATTGTGAATAACCGCGTGCAGTGGATTGTGGACGCCTACACGACGAGCGACCAGTTCCCGTATGCGCAGGGCAGTTCGCAGGACTCTGCCACTGCGGCGGGGGCTCAGCGTTCGAAGTCGGTGAACTACATCCGCAACTCGGTGAAGGCCACCGTGGATGCCTATGACGGCTCGGTGACCCTGTACGCGTGGGATGAGGATGACCCGGTGCTCAAGGCTTGGCAGAGCGTTTTCCCGGGCACGGTGAAGAGCTACCACGAGATGAACGCTTCGCTCATGAGCCACGTGCGTTACCCGACCGATATGTTCAATATTCAGCGCAGCATGCTGAATAAGTATCACGTGACGAACGCTCACAGCTTCTACGCCGGTGATGACGTGTGGTCGATTCCGAATGACCCGACCAATGATCGGAACCAGCCGATTTCGCCGTACTACCTGTCCCTGCAGATGCCCGGGGATTCTCGCGCTCACTTCTCGTTGACGACGACGTTCATTCCTCAGCAGAGCGATTCGAACTCTCGTAACGTGATGTACGGCTTCCTGGCCGCTAATGGTGATGCCGGAACCGGTAAGGACGGCGAGCGTAGCGCCGACTACGGCAAGCTGCGTCTGCTGGAGCTACCGCGTTCCTCGGTGGTTCCCGGCCCGGGCCAGGCTCAGAACATCTTCAACTCTGATGCTGAGGTGTCGAACCAGCTGAACCTGTTGCGCCGCGGTTCCTCTGAGGTTATTAACGGCAATATGCTGACTCTGCCGGTGGGCGGCGGCATGTTGTACGTTCAGCCGGTGTATGTGCAGTCCAGCGGTGACGCTAAGTACCCGCGTCTGCAGCGTGTGCTGGTGAGCTTCGGCGATAAGGTCGGTTTCGCTCCGACCCTGGAGGAGGCCCTGAACCAGGTGTTCGGCGGTTCTTCGGGTGCTAAGCTGGACGGCTCGGCCACGGCTTCGCCGGCTCCCTCAGCGAACGCTACGCCGAGTGCTGGTTCTTCTTCGAGTTCCTCGTCGTCTTCGGGTTCGAATGATTCCGAGCTGAAGCAGGCTCTGAATGACGCTTCGAAGGCTATGAGCGATAGCGACGCCGCGATGAAGAAGGGCGACTGGGCCGCCTATGGTGAGGCCCAGAAGCGTCTGGAGGCGGCTGTGAAGAAGGCCCTGGCGGCCGAGGAAGTGCAGAGCAAGGGTTCGGCAACCCCGAGCGCTTCGGCTTCTGCCGCTCCGAGTGCAACTGCTAGCGCTTCTGCTAAGCCTAGTGCCAGCGCTTCGGCTTCTCGTTAGGGAACCTGAGCGGGCGGGGGAGTAGCGCCTACTAGGTGTGGAGCCTACTAGGTGCTTGGGCTTGCGGGGCTGATGTTCTCGCTCTAGGCTCCGAGCCTGCGCCCGGTGTGGTTCACGCTGGGGTTATCTCTCGCTGTTTCTTCGGGTGTGTTCTATGGGAATGGGGCGGAAGCTGTATGCTTCCGTCCCATTCTTGTGCGTTCTGCTCCCACGAATCCTATTTTGTGTGCTTGGTTACAAATCATGCTTTTAGCTTGCATGTCTAATAATGGGTCTGTATAGTTGTATGAGTCGCCGCGGGGTGGAGCAGTTCGGTAGCTCGCCGGGCTCATAACCCGGAGGTCGCAGGTTCAAATCCTGTCCCCGCAACGGATAACTCCCGATAGCTAAGCTATCGGGAGTTTTTTATGCCCAGAATCGACTATGTCGCCGGTTTTGGAGCCTTTGACTGGGCGGGTTACTGGCTGTACTGCTCCCTGGTTGTAGAGGCTACTGTCTGTGCCGCTTCCCGACTGCGTGGCTCCTGATGAGGTGGGGCCCCTGATGAGGTGGGGTCGAGTGAGACGACCCCTCATAGGGTGGTTCAGTGGATGACAACCCCTCGTGAGGTTGCTCCTGATTCTGTTGGGTGGGCTGGCTAGGCGGGCATGGGAGCGGGGGAGTGGGGCGGGCGTGAGTAATAGCCTTACCTTTCATGCTCCCCTGTTGAGGTCAGTAGGGTTGCTGAGCACCGGTCCTGCTGCCGCCCCTTCGACTCTTTCTGTCTCTATCTTGTTCCGCAATCCAGCAGTCGCAGATGAGCATCTTGCTGTCCTGTATCTCTGTGTTCGTTGATCGGAAGCGGCGGGCCCGAAATTTCTCTCTAGCCCCGCTGGGTTCGTCCTGTTGGGGGCCGTGTATGAGGGGGGCGTTTGGGGTCTTGGGGCAGCCCTCCGGAGGGGCCGTATTGCCTCCTTGAGGCAATCTTCGGGAGGGGCTGTATTGCCTCCTTGGGGCGACACCCGGAATCGCGTGCTTGGGGGCTAATCAATCCTGAGGGGTTCTCTAAAAGGGTGTTTTTACCTCATACCTAAATTAGAATATGCGAGAGGTTCTCTATATTCCTTGTCGAGAAATCAGGTGATTTACCCCGAAATTTCGCGGATTTTGATGCAAAAATAGCCAAAAACCGCAAAAATTCACCTAGAAAGTGATTGTCCTCACGATAAAACTTTAAAGCCTGAAGTCAATGTTTTTGAATAGGGGTCGAAAAACCTTCAAAACCCCCGAAAAATCAAGGTAAAACCCCTCATTCAACTACTGGTTGAACCCATGTCATTTTCTACTTAAACCTTAGAAAAAGTTTAGGCTTAAGGTTAATATTTTGCGAGGGGTCAAAAATGCCCTAAAAAACCGTTAGAAAAGGCTTTTTGACCTGGTAGCTTTGAGTACATGGTCACCGCGGTCCGCCGCTCAGGTCACCGGATTGACCCCGCTCCTTTCCATCGCATGAGGACATCCCCGCCACAAGCACGGGATGGTGATGGACAAGCCAAAGCGGTACCAAAACCACAGGCCGACCGACTATAGACCATCTATCACTCAACCACTGACGGGCGTTCCCGTCCCAGAAACACCAACAACGAGGACAACACCATGGCACTTCGCCCCCGCACTGTTAAGGCAGGCTCTCTTGCGGCTATTGCCGTACCCACCGTGCTTGGTAGCACCCTGCTGTCTCCCGCATCCGCATTCGCTCCCGTCGTGCAGGACATTCCCGGCGCCGCCGCCCAGGGTTCGCTCTTTACCGCGACTGTCCAGCCTACCCTTTCGCAGGTAGCCGTGCAGGTTCGCCAGCAGGCTGAAGCTCCCGCGACTAATCAGGTCCAGCCCATTCAGCAGACCTACACCGCTCAGGCAGCTCAGGCTACCCCCGCCACCTTCCAGTCGGCACAGGCAGCACAGACCGCGCAGGCTGCCCCGTCGGCACAGACTACCCAGGCCGCTCCCGTAGTCACCGAGGCTAAGCCCTCCCTCTCGCAGGTCGCTAACGCTCAGACCGCTCAGGTGGCACAGCCCGCCGTCGCCGGTAGCACCGTTCCGGTAACCCGTAGCAACCAGACTTTCCTGTCCTACACCTCCCCGGCGGGCACCACCTCGCAGTACCACGTGTACGCGGACGGCGTGGACTTCTCCAAGCCCGTTGGCGTGGTCTTCTACTTTGACGGTGACTACTGGCGCAACGATCAGTCCAAGGTCTACGACCCCTCGGGTGAGCTGGCTCAGATGGCTGCCTCCGCCGCGGCTCAGAACATGCTGTTTGTGCCCGTCATCTCCCCGGACACCAACCGTTACGATGCTGGCGTGACCTGGTGGGAAGATATGGAACGCAACGGCGAGTTCTTCCGTTCTTTCGCATCTGCCTTCATTGCCGCTAACGGCGTGGATTCCTCCAACGTGTGGACCATGGGCTACTCCGGTGGTGCCGAGTTCATCACCTATGAGCTGAACACTAAGCCCCAGACCTGGCGCACTGGCGGCGGCTCCATTATGGTCGCTGGCGGTGGCCTGGATGAGGGTACCCCCTCCGCAGCGTTGAAGTCCCAGCCCATGTACTGGTACACCAACGCGAACGACGGTGCCGGTGAGACCTACCCGCAGACCTGGAGTGCCCGCGGCGCCGTGGAGGGCGGTTACGATGCCTACCTGACTGCTGGCTACACCAATGCCTCCGCGACCGTTCTGAACGGCTCGGGCCACTTCGACTACAACTTCTCCCAGATCCTGAGCGACTCTCTCGCCAAGAGCAAGAGCACCGCCGCACCCAAGGCTGAGCAGAAGACCGAACAGAAGTCTGAGCAGAAGCAGCAGAACACCCAGCGTGCCCGCACCATGCACTCGGGTACCTACCTGAGCTACACCTCCCCGGCGGGCACCACCTCGCAGTACCACGTGTACGCCAACAACCTGGACTACTCCAAGCCCGTCGGTGTGGTCTTCTACTTCGACGGTGACTACTGGCAGCGTGATGAGTCCAAGGTCTACACCCCCGACGAGGGTATGCTCGCCGCCATGGGTAAGATTGCGAACGCCCGCAACATGGTGTTCGTGCCGGTCATCTCCCCGGATACCAACGCATCCGGCGACGGCATCACCTGGTGGGAAGACATGGACACCAACGGTGAGTTCTTCCGCTCCTTCGCGAAGTCCTTCGTGAGCGAGAACAACCTGGACGCATCCCAGATGTGGACCATGGGCTACTCCGGCGGCGCCGAGTTCATCACCTACGAGCTGACCGATCACAACACCTCCTGGCGTCAGGGCGGCGGCTCCATCATGGTCGCCGGCGGTGACTCTGACGGTTCCGTGGATGCCGACGCAACCACCAAGGGTCTGCCCATGTACTGGTGGGTCGGCGCTAATGACACCTCCGGTAACACCAACCCCGTCACCTGGAGCGCACGAGGCGCCGTCGAGTCCGGTTACAACGCATACCTGAGCGCAGGCTTCTCTGACGCCCGCGTGAAGCTGATTGATGGATTCAGCCACCACGACTACGACCTGCCGCACATCCTGGCCTCCTCCCTGGACTTCGCCGGTAAGACCCCGGCGCTGGGCTACAGCGACCTGTCTGACTCGAACCCGAACTACAACGAGATCAGCTGGAACTCTGACCACCGCATCATGCTCGGCTTCGCGGACGGCACCTTCCGCCCGAACGCATCGGTCAACCGTGCGCAGCTGGCAACCTACCTGTACCGCGTGGCTGGTCGCCCCGCTGTGAACGCACCGGCTGTTTCGCCGTTCAACGATGTTCCGGTCAACCACCCTGCGTACAAGGAGATTTACTGGCTGAGCCAGCAGGGCATCACCGGTAGCGACTTCCGTCCCCTGGAAGCCGTCACCGAGTCCACCATGGCTGAGTTCATGTATCGTGCCGCCGGTTCCCCGGCACAGGATCAGGGCGGCTACGCATCGCAGGCCCTGGCCTGGACCGCCTCGAACGGTATCGGCACCGGCTCGACCTCCTCGGCAGCTATCACCCGCGACGCTATGGCAGGCTACCTGTACATCTACGCTAACTAAGGCGCAGAGCCCTAAAGCATAAAGAACCGCCCCGCTCCTGAACTTCAGGAACGGGGCGGTTACTTGTATGTGACCTACAGGGGATACGCCAAGCGGCGCGCTACCGTATTAGAGAGCCTGGGTGGGGGCGTCGCCACCGATAGCGGGGGCCTGCTTTGCCTTCAGCGCAGCCAGACGGGCGTCCAGCTCGGTCTGGCGACCCATCTCCTCCAGGGTGTTGAACTGTGCGTCCAGCGAGGAGGATGCCAGCTCCTGCTGACCAATAACGCGTGCCTCTTCGCGGCGAACCTTCTCTTCGAAACGGTAGATTTCGCTGGTCGGGTCCATCACGTCGAAGGCCTTCAGCGCGTCGTTGACCTGGCCCTGAGCGGCGGCGGTCTTCTGACGGGCGGTCAGCTCATCACGCTTGTACTTCAGCTCGTCGAGCTTGGTACGCATCTTGTCCAGGCCGTCCTTGAGCTGGTCCACGATCTGGGACTGAGAAGCCAGCTGGGGCTCGAGAGCCTGGGCAGCCTTCTCTGCCTGCATCTGCTTGCCCAGAGCAACCTTAGCGAGGTTGTCGAACTTGTCAGCGTTGGCGACGTCGCCAGCGGTGCGGAGCTCATCTGCCTTGTTAGAAGCGGCCAGAGCCTTGGCGCCCCACTCCTGAGCTTCCTTGAGGTCCTCTGCGTGGTCCTTTTCCAGCAGTCGCAGGTTGCCAATAGTCTGGGCGACGGCGGCCTCTGCCTCACGGATGCTGTTGGTGTAGTCGCGAACCATCTGGTCCAGCATCTTCTGCGGGTCCTCGGCAGCGTCGAGCAGGGCGTTGATGTTTGCCTTCGCCAGCTGTGCGATTCGACCGAAGATAGTCTGCTTAGCCATGATTTCCTACTTTCTGTTCAACGGGCTGCGGGGGAGCGCTACGCTCCTCGTGAGCCGTGCCCGTACAACTTATTATGTGAGAGGTTTCTGGGCGCAGGCTGTGAAAATCATGCACGCCCGATGGCCTCAACCTGAACTTTTGGTAAATTGGGTGACCTAGAAGCTTCCGCCGTCGCCACCGCCGCTGCCCCAGTCGCCGCCTCCGCCGCTGAAGCCGCCTCCTCCGCTGCCCCAGTCGCCGCCTCCGCTCCAACCGCCGCCGGAGGAAGAGCCGCCGGAGCTACTGCCCCAGCTGTGGGTGGAGCCGGAGCCCAGGGTATTCAGAATCGCACCCAGTAGCAGGCCCTTCGCGAGGTCGCTACCCCAGCTATTGCCACCGCCACCGCTGGACCGTTCGGAGAACTGGCCCATCTCGCGGGCGGCACGGTTCTGCGCATCGTTGGCCTGTTGAAGGGCAATATTTGCTTCGTTGAGGGCTTCTAACGGGTTGGAGTTACGCATCTGGTTGGCGTTCATGAGGTGACGCTCAGCTTCAGAGATCGCGGTCAGGGTCGTGGGACCCACGGCGCCGCGACGATTCTCGATGTACCCGCGGGCACCGGTGACTGCGGCGTGCGCCGAGCGGAGGGTACGGTCGAGGGTCTGGCTTGCGGCGCGAGAACGATCGCGGGTGGCGCGCATTTCTGTCATCGACTTGTCCAGCTCGCTCGAGAGCTGGCGCAGCTGATTAGCCAGTGCCAGCGGATCGTTCGGGCGGGCGGTGGAGCTCTGCGTCACCTGTCCGAGGACCGCCTCCATACCTGCGGCCACGGCGGCCAGGTCGGAACGACCCTGAGAAGTAGCCAGGCTCTTAGCCTCGGCCACGTCACGCTGAATACTCAGCAGATCGGTGCTCAATGCCTCCTGCGCCGCGTTGAGCTCGTTGTTGCGGTTCGTCACCGCATTGGACAGCGTGAGAATCTGCGCCGATGCTTCCTCGGCAGAGCGCAGGTGGGCAACAGCCTCGGTTCGGTTGGTATCCACCAGCTGATGTGCCTTCTGAAGCTCATCGGTGCACAGGGCCAGGTTCGATTCCAGCAGGCTGGCGGTCTTCGAGATGGGTTCCAGAGCCGAGGACAGAAAGCGTTCCTTCATCTGGGCGTAGCGGGCAGAACATTCCTCTACCGTGCTACGCAGCTGCGGGAGGCGCTCGTTCAGCGCCGCGATGGCCTGGGGGGCCTGCTGCTCCAGGTCGCGCATCTGGGCCAACTGGGCGTCCTGCTCCTGCGAAATGCGGGCCACGGCCTGGGAATTATCGATAATCTCGTTCAGCCAGGCGCGCTGCTCCGCGGGGGTGTCCGGGATGGAATCGGTCAGCAACTGCTGGCGCTGGAAGGACCGGCGCATCAGCTCTTCGGCGCGGGCGATTTCCTGCTCAAAGCGGGTGACCTGCTGATCGCCGTACTGGGCGCGCGCGAACTCCAGCTCCTGCTTGGCGCGGCTCATCGTAGTGTCAGCCTGTAGCAGGGCACTACCGGCTCGGGTGCGCAACTCCTCCAAGGGGATCTCCGGGACCTGCGGATGCGGAACCGGCCGGGGAGCGTTATAGGCGGTCTGCTGCGGGGCGTTATTGCGGCGCCTACGGCGACGAACTGCGTACACGCCACCACCAACGGCAGCTACCGCACCCAGACCCAACACACCGGTCACCACACCCGAAGAGCTACCACCCTTCTGCGCCTCAATACCTTCGACCGCGGCCAACGCCGCACCGGAGTAATCGCTGTTCTGCAACTTGGGCTTGACGTAGTTCTGGTACACCTTCGTCTGCTGATCACTGGACAGGGTCTTGGTACTACCGGCCATGAAGTACGCCTGGCGGGTCTCAGTCGCAATCACCAGCACCACATCGGCCGAGCCCCAGTTATTCTTCGTGGCCAGGGCCTTCGTCCAGGCCTGGGAGCCCGAGGGATTCTCGAACTTATCGATGGTCACCACGTGCAGGTCCACGTTGTGCTTCTTCGAAAGAGCCGAAATCTTGGAACTCAGCGTGGAGGTATTGCCCAGCGAATTCGTGGTGTCATAGATGCGAGTACCGGTAATCTGCATGGGGTCGGCGGCCTGCGCGGTCGAGGGGCCGGCGGCGGTAAAGAATGCCGAACCAGCCGGTGCCACGACGGGGGCGAAAGACAGACCAGCGGCCAGCGCTGTGGCACCTACTACGGTGCGTAGGCGCGGGTACTGGATGCGAGAGTGACGCGCGGGGGTGTGGTCGGTCATACTATTTCCTCCGTTATCGTGACGTATTTATGTGCTCGTTCGTGCAGGTAGCGGTCATTGCGTACCCTCAACACCGGTCACACTATTAGTGTAACCGTGGCCCTGCGACCAAGGCCCGATGATACGAAGCCTTCAGCGAATATGACCCCATTATTGTGTGGATGTTTGCCACCCGTTTACCGGCTTCCCAGGCTTTATACAGGAAAGCCGGGGTCCAGCCTCATCCCAAATCCCGGCCCACCGGTTATTCAGTTAGTGTCGGCGCGCAATCTCCAGATTGCTCATCAGGTGACCCACTACCTCCGCGGCATTAACATCGTGGATACTCTGTGCTATGCCGTTCACCACTTTAACCCGCGAAGACGAGGCGAACATCCAGCCCAAGAACTGCACATGATTCAGCAACCTAGAACTGCGATCTGCCTGCTTCCGCATCTGCGACCACAAAAAGGGTGTGGTCGGCACGCCACGGCCCTTATACACCTGGGAGTTAGAATGGGCATCCAGAAGCTCAGCGAGCGCCTCAATATTTTCGGTCAGCTCCTTCAAATCCTCATCAGCGGCAGAGGGGCCAACGAAATGGCGATCAACCAGGGACCAAGGCATGTAGCCGTTACAGCTACTCACCCACGCCAGCCTCAAACGCAGATTCTGCAGGCGAAGCACCTGCTGCAGAAGACGCGAATGGGTGCGCAACACTGACAGCGGCATGGAAGATAACTTCATCTCCTCCGAAAGCAGACCCTCGGAGAGACCCTCCCCGGAAAACGCCTTATACGGATCTGAGACGCCCACCAGAAGCACCGGCCCCTCGTAGTGAACGAACGCCAGAACCTCGGGAACACTCGATAGGGAACGGATGCGCTCGCCAATGGTCGGCAGATCCTCCCCAACCGGGGCGTACTGTTCGCGGCTGAACATCAACGTCTGGATAGGTTGCTCGGCAAGGTCGGGCGAGTCATGAGCAAGCGCCCGCAAATCAGTCACAATCTCCGCCAGAACGCCGTCCTGCTCGACCTGTAGAAGCTCCTGGAGAAGCTCAATGACAGAGCGCGCCTGCAAGCTCAAGACCGCAGCGCAGAACTCTGCATCCTGAAGCTCAAGACGCACCTTCTCTAGGCGCTCTTCCAGCGTGGACTGCACGCCCTTGAGCTCTAACTCGCTCAGCTGCTCCGGGCGGAGCATACGGTGCGTACCATCCTCTCCGGGACGGTAGAAAAGCTCGCAAAACTCCAACGTAGACTGAATGCCCTTCAACGCCTGCTTTCGTAACTCGGGCAGAACGTCAAAGGCAACTTCCATCATCTCATTCCAGACATTGACCTCATCGAGATTTGAATCCTTACGGACAGTCTTCTTCCAGGTCTCGGCAAGCTGCATAGCGTGGTCAAATTCGCTCAGCTCCGCAAAAGCCGCCAGCTTCTGCGCACTCTCACGCAGATAACGCACCGTGTAGAGGCGGTCGCTCAAAGAATCCGGGAGGGTATCCTCCAACAGACGCCGACGGAAGGTACGCTCAAAGCACTGCTCCGTCAGGTTAATGACGGTGGCGCTCAGCGAGAGCGCATGATCACGGGCAAAAGCGAAAGAACCCGGCGCCTCCGCCAGACGAGGCAGGGACGTATAGAACTCCAACGCACCGCTCAGATTCAGCCGAGATACCCGGATGGTCTCCTCCAACTCGGCGGCAAGCACAGCACGGTTAGCTTGGGCAGTCTCCTTGAAACTGTGCAACGGAGAAACTTGCGCACGCTCGAGCGTCTGCAGGTTCATGACCGCACGCATGAGGTAGTTCTCCAGGATCCTAACCTGCTCCCAGCGCTGACGCTGATTCAGCGGAACATGATTCTCCTGCGTACCGACCAGCAGATGCTGCGGCACATCGCTAATCGACGGCAACGCAAAGACTTCATCCTCAGATGTACTGACAGAAAGCACCATGGGGTAGCGGCTGCGCTGCGCGTTCTCTAGAGGGGGAATGAGCTTGAAGTTGGTGCTCAGAGAGAAATAGTCAGAAGGCGCCGACTTGGGCTGGTCGGCCTCGTCCTTCTGCGTAGTTCTTTCCTGCTGAGGGGGAGTGGTCTCCTGCCGAACGGCCTCGTCCGGTCGGGATTCTTCGCGCATGCCGGCGTCTTGAGTGTCCGCGGGGCTTTCCACCTGCAGGGGAGTGAGCGGGGAGGGCACCCCCTGCTTCGCCGCGGCGCTCTCAACACGGTTCTGCTGTGCATCGTTGGCCGGGACGGTACCCTGCGGGGCACCCGAAGGCTGCGGATTCGGCAGGTACTGCTGGGGATAACTGACGGCGCCCCGGACGGGCTGGCCCTGCCGATTCTGGGCCTGCGGAGGCTGAACCTGTGGAGGATACGCGTACTGGGGCTGGTTCGGAGCCTGGGGAGGTGCCTGCGGTGCGCTCGCCGGGTACGGGCCGTACGGAGGCGGCACCTGCTGGCTCTGCTGTGCGTCGTTTTTGCTCCGCCGTTTCTGCGCGCGGAGGCTAACCAGCAGAACGACAAGAGTGATAACGAGTACACTCCCGAGGAAGGTGTACAGGGGTGCGGGGCCCGCCACCGATAGCGAAGGTAGCGTGGCGAGAAGAGCGAACGCGGCGCAGGAAGTACTCATGTCATTACGATAGCCCAGCAAGCCGGGCGGTGTTGGGGCATCGGCCAGATTGCCGCATACTAAGCCTCCGTATTCGGAGCGAGAGGCGTAGGGCAGAGACGCAGAGCGAGACAACAAAAATGCGGCCCCCACCCGTATTCGGGGTGGGGACCGCATCCTCATCACTCATCACTAAACACATATGCCCCGGCTCGGCCTCACCCGAGCCAAAGGCCACCTCGGGGATACACCCCATCCGTTACGGGCCTCTCAACTCCCGTACCGGAAAACTCGTTTGACGGATAGGTTCTCGTCCGTCGTCTTGGCCAAGGTTATCTGGAGATAGCCGCGCTCTGGTGTAGCTCGTGGAGTCGTTCCTCCCGCTGGCGGCGGTACACCATGCCTGAGCAGCAGGCCACTACGCCGACACCGATGCCGATTGAGCCTACTAAGATGGCGCAAAAGATCATGGTTGCAATCACTGGAGTTCCTCCTTCGTAAGTTATCTGCCCTCCACGCTACGGGCCTTCTCTGTGTCTCAGCTGTGCGTAGAGGTGAGTGCTGCTGTGTAGATTACGGTGCGTTAGACCTCCTTGTACGGGATCTTCGCATGTGGGGCAGCGAAAAATCGGTACTCAGAAAATTCCCAGGGAACTCTACGCTGAGTGACAGTGAAAAAACACTGAAGGGCATGAACAACCCTCTACAGTAGATAGAGACAGTGCGCCCGAACGACGCACGGGTAGACTTCAAGGAGAACAACCCATGACTCAGAACACCGGATGGTCTCAGGGGGGCAACGACGGCGCCTCCGATGCGACACGGCCTCTGCAGAGCGTGAACGGGCGACCTATTTACCACAACTCGGGTTACCAGCAGGCCGGGTATCAGACCTCCCAGAATGCTTACTCGCAGGCGTACCCTCAGAACGGCTATGGGTATCACACTACTGCCGCGGCTGCATCTCGCACCCCGGAAAAGAGTAAGCGTTACGGCGGCGGGGTTATTCTCACCGCGGCCGTGCTTGCAGCTCTTGTGGGCGGTGGCGTGGGTGCCGGTGTTGGATCCTTCACCGCCTCGGCCGGTTCCTCCTCGTCGAGCTCCGCACGTGGGTCGGTGAGCTCGAATATCAGCAATTCGTCAACTGTCACCGGTGTTGCCGAGACCGCGAAGAAGGCTCTTCCCTCAACCGTCAGCATTGTGGCTTCTAACGGGTCGACTGCTGCCGGCGGCGGTAGCGGCGTTGTTCTGGACAAGGAAGGCCACGTCCTGACGAATAACCACGTGGTGGTTTTCTCAGATAGGGAAGCTTCCGTCGTCGAGGTGCGTCTGAACGACGGTACGGTGCGCACCGCTAAGATTGTGGGGCGCGATGAAGCCTCCGACCTGGCTGTCTTGAAGATTGACCCTTCCGGGCTGAACCTGCAACCCATCACCTGGGGAGATTCTTCGAAGCTGGTCTCGGGCGAGGTTGTGGTGGCCCTCGGCGCGCCCTATAGCCGGACCGACACGGTCACCTCCGGCGTGGTGTCGAACGCGAACCGCGTGCAGCCTGCCGATGAGAAGGGCCAGAACTACATCCCCATGGTTCAGACGGATGCCCCCATCAACCACGGTAACTCCGGTGGACCGCTCGTGAACCTCAAGGGAGAACTGGTCGGTATTAACGCACAGGGCCAGGCAAGCCAGGACGGCGGTACCGCCGACGGTATGGCATTCTCGATTACTTCGAACTACGCCAAGCGCATCTCTTCTGAGATTATCGCCAATGGCAATGCCACCCACGGTTACCTGGGCGCAAACGTTAAGAATAGTCCCGCCGACACCGGTAGCGGCTCCTCGAAGCTGATTTCCGGCGGCGTGGAGATTAGCTCCGTGACCTCCGGTAGCCCGGCAGCTAAGGCAGATTTGCGCGCCGGCGACATTGTGGTGGAGGCGGACGGACACCCCATCACGAAGAGCGACGAGCTCAATGGCACGGTGCGTGCAGCGGCGGCCGGCTCGAACATGACGCTCAAGGTCAAGCGCGGCGGGACGACCAAGGACATCACCGTGACCCTGGGTAGCGCCAACTCGTAACGCTAACCTGTAAAGCTGACCCGCCTCTTTGGTCCCGCTTCCGAGACGGGGACACGAGCCGATAGATACGGGCAGGTAGAAGAGCAAACAGAGACGAAGCTCCCGACCCTCGGCGTAAGGGTCGGGAGCTTCGTCGTACTAGCGTCACGGAAACGGCCTTGCGGGAAGGCTAGGCGTTCTTGAGAATCTCTGCCACACGCTTCTGCAGGGCAGGGATGACCTCCTGCTCGAACCAGGGGTTCTTCGCCTGCCATCTAAAATTCAGGGGCGAGGGATGCACAAGCGGCAGGAACTTCGGAAGATAAGACTCCCAGGCGCGCACCGTCTCGGTCAGGTTACGCTCAGCCTTCGGGCCACGCTTACCGTTCAGGTAGTACTTCTGGGAATACGCGCCCACCAGCAGAATCAGCTGAACGTCCGGCATGAGATTCAGCAGCTGCGAATGCCACTTCGGCGCAAAATCCTTGCGCGGTGGATTATCACCGTGGGCGCCCTTGCCGGGGTAGTAGAAGTCCATCGGTAGCAGCGAAATCAGCTCGGGGTCGTAGAACTGCTCATCGGTGACACCCATCCACTGTCGTAGCTTCTCGCCACTGGGATCATTCCACGGAATACGGCTCTCCTGCGCAGCCCTACCGGGCGCTTGACCAATTACCACGATGCGTGCCTTGGGTGAGGCCGAATAGACTGGCTCCCAGCCCAGCTCGGTGTACTCTTTATTCTCCGGATCCTGGCGAATCTGCTCGGCCAGGGGAGGAGTAGTACTCAGAATCTGCTGAACCATCTGCTCGGACAAATCGTGGTGCGCGGTAGCCATGCTAGATGGCGCCTCCTTCAAATCCGTTCTGGCGCCAGGCCTCAAACACCGCAATTGATGCAGAGTTAGCCAGGTTGAGGGAACGGCGGCCAGGCTTCATGGGAATCTTGACCCGTTCGGTAACGTGCTCATCCCGCTGTACCTCGGCGGGCAGGCCCACCGACTCGGGGCCGAACATGAGGACGTCTCCGGGACGGTACTCGATATCCGCATAGGAGGTCGAGGCCGTGGTCGTGAACGCGAAGACGCGCTCCGGCTTGAGAGCCTGCCAGGCATCCTCGAGGGTCTTGTGGACGGTCACCACGGCCAGGTCGTGGTAGTCCAGGCCTGCGCGACGCAGGTGAGCGTTATCGAAGTTGAAGCCCAGTGGCTCCACCAGATGCAATTCGGCACCGGTAATCGCGGCCAGGCGGATGGCGTTACCGGTATTACCCGGAATCTCGGGGGTATAGAAAAGAATCTTGAACACAATCCCAGTGTACCCCGCGGCCGTGCGGGGCTCGGCGGTCGCCTCCACCGCACGACGCAAGCGAACGGGGCGTGAAGCAGGGAACGGACAAAGCCAACGCACATAAGGGGACGCGCTAGAATGGCCAAGTGGGCGTGCACACCCGGCGCGTGCGGTCCCGCACCCCAGCCAATTGTGTCCCGTTGATTCGCGAGCAACCAGGAGGAACCTATGAGCACAGCATCCGAGCAGCCGGCCCGCGTCTACCTCGACCACGCCGCAACCACCGACGTGCTTCCCGCCGCCATCGATGCGATGGTCGAGCAGATGCGCGCCGGCGGCAACCCCTCCTCCCTGCACGCCCTGGGCCGCGACGCCCGCGCCACCGTCGAGTACGCCCGCGAACGCATCGCCCGCGCCATTGGCGCCGACCCCGCCGAGGTTATTTTCACTTCGGGCGGTACCGAGGCGGATAACCTCGCCGTCAAGGGCATTTACTGGAAGCGCCGCGAGGAAGACCCGCAGCGCACCCGAATTCTCGTCTCCTCCATCGAACATCACGCGGTAGAAGACACCTGCGAGTGGCTTGAAAAGGCCGAAGGCGCGCACGTCGAATGGATTCCCGTGGACGAACGCGGCCGCGTGGACCCGCAGACGGTCCGCGAGCTCATCGAGAAGAACCCCGATGACGTCGCGCTCGTAACCGTCATGTGGGCCAACAACGAGGTGGGCACCGTGCAGCCCATCCCCGAGATTGCCGCCATCGCTGCCGAGTACGGGATTCCCATGCACTCTGACGCCGTGCAGGCCTTTGGTGCAGTGCCAATCGACTTCCACGCTAGTGGCACAACCACCCTCGCCATTTCTGGCCATAAGATTGGCGGACCCATGGGCATCGGCGCGCTGGTCGCCACCCGCGCCGTGCAGATGACCCCCGTCCTGCACGGAGGCGGCCAGGAACGCTCCGTGCGTTCCGGCACCATCGACGCCCCCGCCATCGCAGGCTTCGCCGAAGCCGCCGTGCACGCGGTTGAGCACCTGCCCGAGGAATCGGCCCGCATCGCCGCGCTACGCAACGAACTGGTGGCCGCCGTTAGCGCGCTCATTCCGCAGGCGCACCTGAGCGGCGAGGACCCGCTCACCGAAGAATACCCCGGCCAGAAGCGACTGCCCGGCAACGCGCACTTCACCTTCGAGAACGCAGAGGGTGACACCCTGCTCTTCCTGCTGGACATGCAGGGCATCAGCAGCTCTACCGGCTCGGCCTGCAACGCCGGGGTGACCCGCCCCTCCCACGTGCTCATCGCCATGGGCATGGATGAGGACACTGCCCGCAGCGCCCAGCGTTTCACCCTGGGGCATTCCAGCACCGGTGCGGATATTGCGCGCCTCATCGCGGCCCTGCCCACCGCCTACACCCAGGCCGCCAAGGCAGGGTTGTCGTCTCAGCTACCGGACGCATCCCGCTGGCACTAAGTATTCTCGCTTAGAACGCCCCGGAACCACCCAAAACACCCCGCCGCCCCGGATTCCACCCTTAGACCGGAGGTTCGCTGAGGGTGCACTGCCCGGTACCGGGGCATCGCTCTGCGTACAATAGGTAGCTACAGCCCCGGGCCCGTGCTTCTGCGCGCCCGCGCATCCGAGGCAGCCGATAGAGCATCGGCGTGTAGACGACACCAACACATGACAGGCCAAACATCCCTCCGCGCACCGCGCGGAAAGATACGGCCACGGAAACGAGGAATAGCGTAGTGAAGATTCTGGCAGCTATGAGCGGCGGCGTTGACTCCGCCGTGGCCGCGGCCCGCGCCGTCGATGCGGGTCACGAGGTCGTGGGTGTGCACCTGGCCCTCTCGCGCATGCCCGGAACCCTGCGCACCGGCTCCCGCGGATGCTGCACCCTCGAAGACTCCATGGATGCACGCCGCGTCTGTTCCCAGCTGGGTATTCCCTTCTTCGTGTGGGACTTCTCGGAACGCTTCAAGGAAGACGTCGTGGACGACTTCATCGCCGAATATGAGGCCGGGCGAACCCCCAACCCCTGCATGCGTTGCAACGAAAAGATCAAGTTCGCGGCCCTGCTCGAGCGCGCCGTCGCCCTCGGCTTCGACGCCGTGGTGACCGGCCACTACGCCCGCGTCATCACGAACGAGGACGGTAACCGCGAACTGCATCGCGCCGCCGACTGGGCCAAGGATCAGTCCTATGTGCTCGGCGTGCTCACCCACGAGCAGCTCAAGCACGCCTGGTTCCCCCTGGCCGACACACCCTCGAAGGCGCAAGTACGCGCGGAGGCCGCCGAGCGCGGCTTCTCCGTGGCGAAGAAGCCGGACTCCTACGACATCTGCTTTATTCCCGAGGGCGACACCCGCGCGTGGCTCGGCGAGCACATCCAGATGCGTCCGGGCCTCATCAAGGACACGAGCGGTCAGGTACTCGGCGAGCACCCCGGCGCCCAGGCCTACACGGTCGGCCAGCGCAAGGGCCTGGCCCTGGGTCGCCCCGCCCCCGACGGCAAGCCTCGTTTCGTGCTGGAGGTGCGACCCCAGCAGAACGAGGTGATCGTCGGCTCCCGCGAGCTTCTGGCCGTGGACGAGATTCGCGGCATCCGCGCTACCTGGGCAGGAGTGCCGGTGGAACAGGCGGCCCGGTTCTTGCAGGAACCGGCGCAACTGGGCGCTCGCAGCGAAGAGTTCGAGGTGACCGCTCAGGTACGTGCCCACGCCGACCCGGTGCGTGCCAAGGCGTACCTGACCTGGGCGCCTGACCCCGAAACTGAAGAAAAGGAAGCACTGCGCCTAGAAACCGTGGTGCGCCTGCTGGACCCGCTCTCGGGCGTCGCCCCCGGCCAGACCATGGTGCTCTACCAGGGCACCCGTGTGCTGGGCCAGTCCACGATTGCCCGCGCGTACTCCCTGAATCGTGAGGACATTCAAGAAGCCCTCAACGCCCAATCCGCGTAATACTTCATCAGCACCGATAACCTACCCGAGGAGATCCTCATGACCGAACCCACCCCCGCGCAGAGCCAACCCGTCCCGTTTGACCCTCATGCCACCTCCATGGGTGATGAGGTTGCGCCCGAGGTCTACGAGGAGCTCTTCGCGATGCGCCGCTCCATCGACAACTTCGATGCGGCCCTCGTGCATATTCTGGCGGAGCGCTTTCAGGCCACGAAGCGTGTGGGCCTGCTCAAGGCTAAGCACAATCTGCCCGCGGGCGACCCCGGCCGTGAGGAAGCCCAAATTGCTCGTCTGCGCGCCATGGCGAAGGAATCCAGTCTGGACCCTGAGTTTGCCGAGAAGTTCCTGAACTTCATTATTTCTGAGGTGATTCGTCACCACATGCGTATCGCAGCTGAGCAGCAGGATGACGAGCAGGGCGAGAACCCTATCTCGGCTGATCATGCCGACTAACCCTCGCCGGGGTGTGCGAGGCCCCGCGCTGGAACCGACGCCTCAGCGCCTGCTGATGCCTGGCGAGTACCGCGCCCCCGAGGGCGACGAGCTGGACGAGCGGGAGCTCGCGGCTCTCGCCGCTGAACGCCCCCTGGTGCGCGCCAGCGGCACCGGACCTTTTCCCGGAACCTCCCTGGCGGAGGCGATGGCCCGCATCGAGGGGGAGCTGGGGGCGCCGCATCTGCCGTACCTGCCGCAGCTACCGGCCGCCGGCTGGCAGGGTACCGCGACCGCTCGCACCCTGGCAATCTGCGAGGGAATCGCCTTTGACGGTGCGTCCTTCGGCTGGCGCATGGTGCACAGTACCGGCCGCGGGGCACGCGAGTCGGCCCTGGCAGAGGACCGGCTTCTTTCCACCATTAACCTGCTGGCCGACCGAGTGGGTTCGCGGGCTTCGGGCCGCCGTACCTTTGAGCAGGCCGGGGGAGAGGCCCCTACCCGTCCCGTATACAAGGTTCAGCTCACCGGCCCGCTGAGCCTGGCCGCGCAGGTGTACCTGCCCGGTGGCGAACGCGCGATGAGCGATGCCGGCGCGAGCCGCGATTTGCTGGATTCTTTCCTCGAGGGGATGGAACGCTGGTTCATTCTTCTGCGGGAGGCCCTGCAATCCCCGAACGCGCCGCTGGCTGTGCAATTTGACGAGCCTGAATTTCAGCGCCTGCTGGAGGGGTCTATCCCCACTGTGAGCGGCTTCCGCACCCTGCCGGCGATTGCACCCCATGTCTATCGCGAGGTGTACCGGAGCCTGGTGGAGCGGTGCACCGACCTGAACCTGCTGGTCATCCTGAATATTGACGGTACCGGGGTGAAGCCGTTGCGCGCGCCGAAGGTGAGCGTCAAGCCCGCCCCGAGCCTGGACGCGCTCGAGCTACTCAAAACTATGCAGACCGTCGCCAAGCCCGACCTGTCCTGCGCCCTGATGTTGCATCCTGACCGTTCCCGTCCGCGTGGGGCTGGAATGCTGCATGTGCCTCCTCTGAGCGACCCGCGTTCTTGGGAACCTGTCGCTCAGCTAGTGGATGCGGGCGCTCGCGTCTGGCTGCCGGTCGTCACCGAGGAAATGGTGCCTCACCAGGCACGACGCCTTTTTAGCCTGTGGCGCGAGGTGGGGCTAGAGGTCCGTCAGTTAAGTTCCGTGGGCCTCATGCCCGATGACGCCCGCCTGTCCGCTGGAGGCTACGCCTCGTTGAGCCTTACGGAAGCAACGGCTTCTCTGACGCGAGTGACAGAGTGTGCCAAGGCTCTGGGCGAGTGCGGGGTATGATTAGAGGAATGACATTTGAGTGTAAGTAATTCCGACAATTCTTTTAGGGAGGTTCTGTGAGCGTAGGCGACGCACACACCATTCTGGTGGTTGATGATGATGATGCCCTGGCGGAGATGATTGGTCTTGTGCTCGCACAGGAAGGGTTTAACGCCGTTTTTTGCGAGAACGGTGCACGCGCCTTTGAAACCTTTATGCGCTCCACTCCCGACTTGGTTCTTCTGGACCTGATGCTTCCCGGAATGAACGGTATTGAGGTGTGCCAGCAGATTCGCCGTTCTTCGAACGTGCCGATTATCATGCTGACCGCTAAGAGCGATACTGAGGATGTGGTGAAGGGCCTGGAGGCTGGCGCCGATGACTACATCGCCAAGCCGTTTAAGCATGCTGAGCTGTTGGCCCGCATCCGTACTCGCTTGCGTCCGCGTGAGAGCCGTCAGTTGGTTGTGTCGATTGGCGATATTGTCATGGATATGGATGGCCGCACGGTCAAATACCACGACACTGAGGTTCCGATGACTCCGCTGGAGTTTGATCTTTTGGCTGCTCTGGTGCGCCACCCGGGCCAGGCTTTGAGTCGTCAGGAGCTGTTGGACATGGTCTGGGGTTACACCGATGTGAGCGATTCTTTGGTGAACGTGCACGTCCAGCGCTTGCGTGCGAAGTTTGACGAACTGGGCGCGGATCGCTTTATCCAGACGGTGCGTGGCGTTGGATACAAGATTCCGTCTGAACTGGTTGGTTCCTCCGCGAACTAAGCAGTAACACACGATGACTCTCACCACAGCGGCGAAGGGATAATCTGATTGTCTGTTGCGAAGTTGCGCCGTAAGCACGGCGCTTTGGCGGCGGAGGCGGTTGCCTCCGCCTCTTCGCGTACCCGAACCCCTCGGTCGCGGGAGGACCACCAGCCGCGTCGAAGCCTGCCGCATCGGATGCGCAGGCTCTGGCGTGAGTCTCTTCAGTTCCGTGCGTTGGCAACTGCTGGTGTGCTGATGTTCTTGAGCTTCTTGGCGGTGGGTTGGTCCCTGTCGAGTCAGATTGCGACGAGTCTGTTTGAGAACCAGAAGTCGCAGGCACTACAGGAGTCGATGAGTGGTTTCCGTAACGTGCAGAGCGTGTTGGATTCTTCCGAGATGCGAAGCGACAGCGAGATTCGCCGTAACGTGAGCCGCACGCTGACGGTGTTGGATGCGGGCGCGTCGGGTAAGCGTAGCTGGATCCTGGTGCCGTTAGAGGGGCAGGGTAAGCAGGGTTTTATTCCTGAGCAGAGTAGCGATAAGTTCCTTAACTCTTCGAGTATTCCTACGGATTTTAAGAACACTGTTCGCGATAAGAACGGTGTGTATTGGCAGACTTCTACGGTGACGACGATTGAGAATAATCGTGAGCGCACCTACCCCGTGCTCATCGTGGGTACGCATATTTCTATCGCACAGAACCCTAATTACGGTCTGTTCACTGTGTATGACATGACCGATTCTTCTGCAACGATTGCGCACATTAACTTTGTGCTTTTCGGTGGTTTCTGTGCCCTGCTGACTGTGGTGCTGTCTGTAGTGTGGTTTGTGACCCGATTTGTGGTGCGCCCGATTACGCAGACCGCTATCACGGCGGAACGTTTGGCTGCCGGCGATTTGGATCAGCGTGTGTCGGTTAAGGGTGAGCACCAGGCGGCGCGTCTGGGTATTTCCTTTAACCGCATGGCTGATTCCTTGCAGGAGAAGATTGTTCAGTTGGAGCGTCTGTCGACTTTGCAGCAGCGTTTCGTGTCGGACGTGTCGCATGAGTTGCGCACCCCGCTATCTACGGTGCGTCTGGGTACTGAGCTGCTGTATGATTCGCGTGAGAATATGACTCCGATGCAGGTGCGAAGCGTGGAGCTTTTGCACGGTCAGGTGGATCGTTTCCAGTCGATGCTGGCCGACCTGCTTGAGATTTCGCGTTTCGACGCTGGTAGTGCAATGCTGACGATTGACACTGAGGACTTTATCCAGGTGTTGTCGAATATTCTGCAGGAGGCTCTGCCTCACTTGGAGCGTACGAATACGAAGCTGAATGTGCACACTAATCACGAGAGCATCATGGTCGATATGGACCGTGTGCGTATTGAGCGTGTGTTGCGCAATCTGCTGTATAACGCAATTGAGCATGGTGAATCCCGGCCGATTGACGTGTATGTTGACGCGAATGCAACGAACTTGGGTATCGCTGTGCGCGACCACGGTATCGGTTTGTCTGAGGATGAAGCTGTTCAGGTCTTCAACCGTTTCTGGCGTGCTGATACTTCGCGTAAGCGCACTTTGGGTGGTACCGGTCTGGGTCTGTCGATTGCGGCTGAGGACGTACGCCTGCACGGGGGCACGCTTGAGGCCTGGGGTGAGAAGGGCCGCGGCGCCTGCTTTACGATGAACCTTCCGCTGGTTCATGGTGCCCCGCTTGGGGAGTCCCCGGTTCTGGCGACGGGTGAGCCGGAGGCATCGACCAGTCGCCCTGCGATTGCGAAGGATACCTTGCCTTCGATTGATCCGCGTCAGAAGAAGGACGCTGCGGAGGGTAAGGAAGGGTAGCTTCGCCCTGACTTACTGTGCTCGGGATGTCAGGGGACCGGTTTTCTCAGGTGCTCGTTCCTTCCCTGATGAAGCGCGGTGTGGTTACCGGTGTGTTGTTGCACTCGATGATGATTCGCACCCGCGCTGTGCCTCGTCACATTGCGCGCACTAGGTACCTAACCAGTACAATCGAGGAACGTATATTTTCACTCCGTTGTTACTTCTGTGGGAACGACGGCCATAACGTCATTGTTTTAGAGGAAGGTCTGACCCCTATGCCCCAGGGCGCTGTTTTCTCTCGGCGTATTGCGCTCTCTGCGGGTGTCGCCTCGTTGGCGGCTCTCTTCAGCTCTTGCGCGGGTCTTCCTTCGAACGACCGCGTGACGCAGCACAGTAGTACCCTGGGGGCGAAGGATTTGAAGACTTCCCCGGCACGCGCATCTGGCCCGCTGACCGGTGCCACCCCTGAGGCTATTATTGAGGGTTTTATCCGTGCGGGGGTTGACAGCATTGAGAACTATGCGGTGGCCCGGCAGTATCTCAGCACTTCGTATAGCCAGCGGTGGAACCCTATTGGTACGACCCGCGTGTACCGTAACACGGTTCAAGCTCGGGTTGATGAGGGGGGGGGGTCTTCGTCCGAGCCGTCAGAGAGCACTTACCACGTGCGTTTCCAGCAGACTGCTACGGTGAACAGTCAGGGTCTGACGAGTACTTTCCCTGAGGCGCAGACTGAGACTCAGGATTTCAAGCTGGTGAAGGAAGACGGTCAGTGGCGTATTAGTTCGTGTCCTGACGGATTGTGGCTTGACGGCAGTGAATTTGAGCGGGTTTTTAGCCCTTATCGCCTGTACTTTTATGATCGGTCCTTCCGGTATGCGGTGCCTGATATCCGATGGTTCCCGCATATTGAGAACTACTTTGATCTTTTGGTGCGTACGCTGATGTCCGGACCGGCGTCCTACTTGAAGGGTGTCGCTTTTTCTGCTCTGACAGATTCTATGACCTTGGATGAGGCGCGCCTGGTGAACAACCAGGACGCTACGGTGCGTCTGACGGGTGAGCGTTTGGATGATTCTCGTTTGGCGCGTATTCGCGAGCAGATTGTTCACGGACTCAGCAACTTCTCTGGTTTGGAGAAGACCGAGGTGTACTATAACGGCGCTCTCATTCCTGAGCAGGCCCCGAACGGGTATACGCCTGTGTCGTTGACGCTTTCTGTTCCTGACCGTACCGTGGCTATTACTGCGAACGGGCAGATGGTGGCTCGTGACAACTACATGAGTTCTTCGGGTGAGCAGATGCTTCTGCGTGGCGTTAGCCAGCTGAGTGCTCCTGCGATGAGCTATTCGGGTGATATGTTCGCTTGTCTGGCGAATGATGCAGGTAGCCTGTACACGGTGTATCAAGGGACTGCCCGCCGTGTGTGGCAGGGCTCGAACCTGACTGCTCCGACCTTTGACGCGTATGGTTGGGTGTGGGTTGCTGATGCTGAGGGCACGGTGCGTGCTTTCAAGCCAAACTCCGAGGATGCTCAGGAGCGTGAACGCGGGGTCGATATTGGTATGTCCTGGCCGCGCAATTTGAGCTTCACCAGCATTAATGTGTCGCACGATAGCGCGCGCATCGCGGTTGTTGCCTCGACGGAGGGTGCATCGGCTGTGATTATTTCGGGTGTGGTGCGTGACGATGCTGGTAAGCCGCTCAACCTGACCGAGATGGTTCGTCTTAGCTCCTCTGTGGTGCCTCGCAATGCGCGTTGGGCCGGTGACCAGAGCGTTGTGGTGGTCAACGTGAAGAATGGCGAGTCCGAGGTGATTTCGCTGAGTGGTGAAGAGACGAAGCTGGATCGCTTGGATGGTGTGATGAGCGTGTCGACGGCCGATAACACGTCTAACATTATTGCTCACCGTTCCGATGGTTCTTGCTATGTGCTGGAGGAACGTGGCTGGACTCGTCTGGATACTCTCCTGCACGAGATTAGCTACGCTGGCTAGGGAACGCGCATGAATGTACAACAGCGTGGTGTGAGTTTTGGGCGAGTCTCGGGTCGGAAGCTGGGGCGCTCCGCGGACTGGGCGGCTCGTGCGTGGGGCTCTTTGGGCGAGTTGCTACTGCCACGGTCGTGTTCCTGCTGTTCTGTGGCTCTGCCGTATGGTTCGGGGCCCGCGCTCTGTGACGAGTGTTTGATGCGCTGGAAGCGAGCCTGCGCTAAGACTGAGCGGGTTGACCCGATGCAGGATGTTCCGGAAACCGTGGTGGCTTCGCGCTATGACGGGATTGTACCCCGGGTTGTTCTGGGAATGAAGAACGCGGGACGAACCGATCTTGTGCCGTTGATGGGGGATGCCCTGGCCCGGTGTGTGTTCGAGCTGCTGCGGGCACATCGCGAGGATTTTGGGAGGAGTTCTGTACTCGGTGCCACTGAGCGTGAGGTTCTTCTGATTCCGGCTCCTTCATCGTCCTCGAGTGTGAGTCGTCGAGGCTATGCCCCGGCTACGCTCCTGGCCCGTGAGGCGGCCCGTCGGTTGAAGGGGCGCCTTCCCGCCAGCTTGCGGGTGATGCCCCTGGACATCGTGGGGTACGCATCTGCCTCATCCCGGAATGATGGGGGAAGTATTGGAGATGTTGCGGGTACCCTGACTGGGCTCCTGAGTGGCGCCTCCGGCGGAGGGGAGCAGAAGACCCTATCTGCGGTAGCCCGTTCCGAGCGGATGCACGGGGCCCTGCGCGTGCTGGAGCCAGCCCTGGTTGCGGGGCGGCTGTGCATTATTTGTGATGATGTGGTGACGACAGGCGCAACGGCTGCCGAGATGGTTCGTGTTCTGCATGAGGCTGGTTCCGTGGTGCTGGGTGTGTGTGCGGTGGCCTCTGTTCCGAAGAAGGCATCGCCCTAGAACTTGATGCGTGAGATGTGTCCTTCCTGCGAATGGGTCTGCTGATTGTTCTGACTATTGATCAATAGAGAGTAACGTAGACGAATATCTGTCACATATAGTGATGTATGGCATCCGTTCGTATTAGAATATAGGCAAGGGACGGCATCGTCGTCGGCCCCCGTACCGGGTCCAGCCGGACGCGGTATAAACCCCCGAACTGGAGGGAATGATCGTGGAAGTCAACATCTACGGCCGCAATATCAAGGTCACCGAACGCCTGGAAGAGTATGTGAACGAGAAGGTTCAGAAGTTTGCTCAGCTTGGTGATAACGTGAAGGATATCGACGTCAAGTTCAGCAAGGAAGGCAACCTTGGCGGTGAGTCTATCCGCGTTGAGATTACCGTGGTCGGTACCGGCCCGGTCCTTCGCTCTGAGGCCCAGGGTAATGATAAGTTTGCGGTCTTTGATGAGACCTACGGTAAGCTCCTGGAGCGTCTGCGCCGTGCACGCGACCGCCGTAAGCTGGCAAAGCGCGGTGGCAAGCACCCGGTGTCTGTAGCTGACGCTACCGGCTCGATTCCTGTTGTGGGTGAGGCGATTACCGAGATTCTGTTGCCGGATGTTCCGGTGGAGGAAGCCGCCTTTGATAACAGCGAGGTTACTCTGGCTGATGAAGCGGCATCTCCTATCGAGATTCGTCACAAGAGCTTCAAGGGTGAGCGCCTGACTGCTGCGGAAGCTGTTGATCGTATGGAGCTGGTGGGCCACGACTTCTACCTGTACATTGACAGCGAAACCGGCGCCCCGGCTGCGGCATACCGCCGTAAGGGTTGGAGCTACGGCATTATCACTCTGACCGAGGACTAACCGGCCAGAGGTTTTGACGGCTCATACCGTTGAGAAATCTTCTGTGAGGCGTTGGTAACGGGTTCTAACTCCTCACTCTGAAAAGCCCGGGCCCTGACGGACGCATGGCACTATGTATTATTGCCGGTTGGTCCGCTACGGGGCCCGGGCTCTTGTCTGCCCCCGCGCAGGGTGCCGCCAGGCTCTTGGCTCACGGCCCGAGCGTAGAGCGTAAAAAAGAGCTCGGACGGGCGAATTAGGCGGCTCTGCCATACAATATGTAGGAAGGCCTCACCGCGCGCATTCTTGCGTGCCCTTGGTGAGGGTACCGAGACAATCAAGGAGTAGAAGCTCAGTGGCATCTTTCTTGGAGAAAATCCTCCGAACCGGCGATAAGAGGGTTCTGCGACAGCTCGAGGCGTACACGAAGGCGGTGAACTCGCTCGAGGATAGCTTCGCATCGATGACCGATGAGGAACTACGAGCAGAGACCGACAAGTTCCGCGAGCGCGTCAAGGACGGCGAGTCCCTCGATATTCTGCTGCCGGAGGCCTTCGCGGTGGTTCGTGAAGCGTCCAAGCGTACCCTGGGCAAGCGTCACTACGATGTGCAGGTGATGGGCGGTGCCGCACTGCACCTGGGCAATATTGCTGAAATGAAGACCGGTGAGGGTAAGACCCTCGTCGCGACCCTGCCCGCATACCTGAACGCGCTGAGCGGCAAGGGTGTGCACATTGTGACCGTGAATGACTATCTGGCTGAGTATCAGGCGAACCTCATGGGCCGCGTGTTCCGCTTCCTAGGCATGGAGTGCGGTGTGATTCTCTCTTCGATGGAGCCTGATGAGCGTCGCAAGCAGTACGCCGCAGACATCACCTACGGTACGAACAACGAGTTCGGCTTCGACTACCTGCGTGACAACATGGCCTGGACCGTGGAGGAGCAGGTTCAGCGCGGCCACAACTTCGCCATTATCGATGAGGTCGACTCCATCCTGATCGATGAGGCGCGTACCCCTTTGATTATTTCCGGTCCCGCCGCGGGCGAGGCAAACCGCTGGTACGCAGAGTTTGCGCGTATCGCCGCAACGATGCTCAAGCGCGATGAGGACTATGAGGTAGACGAGAAGAAGCGCACCGTCGGTATTCTTGAGTCCGGTATCGACAAGGTGGAAGACCACTTGGGCGTGAAGAACCTCTACGAGTCGAAGAACACCCCGCTTATTGGCTTCCTGAACAACGCCATTAAGGCGAAGGAGCTGTTCACCAATAACAAGGACTACGTGGTCATCGACGGCGAGGTCCTGATTGTGGACGAGCACACCGGCCGTATCCTGCCGGGCCGCCGCTACAACGACGGCATCCACCAGGCGATTGAGGCGAAGGAAGGCGTCGAAATCAAGCCTGAGAACCAGACCATGGCGACCGTGACCCTGCAGAACTACTTCCGCATGTACGACAAGCTCTCGGGCATGACGGGTACCGCAGAGACCGAGGCAGCCGAGTTCATGAACACCTACAAGCTGGGCGTCGTGCCGATTCCCACCAACAAGGGTGTGCAGCGCATCGATAACCCCGATAAGGTGTACCGCGACGAGATTGCCAAGTTCAAAGCCGTCGTGAAGGACATTAAGGAGCGCCACGAGAAGGGCCAGCCGATTCTGGTCGGTACCGCCAGCGTGGAGAATTCCGAGTACCTCTCGCGCCAGCTGGCGAAGGTCGGTGTGCGCCACGAGGTGCTGAACGCGAAGAACAACGAACGTGAGGCCGCGATTGTGGCTCAGGCGGGTCGTAAGGGCGCCGTCACCGTGGCGACCAACATGGCCGGCCGCGGTACCGACATTATGCTCGGCGGTAACCCTGAGTTTGAGGCCGTCGAGAAGATGCGTGAGCTGGGTCTTGATCCCAACACCAACTCTGAAGCGTACGAGGCCCGCTGGCCCGAGATTCTGAAGGTATGCGAAGAAGTCGCTGCTGAAGAGCATGAGGAAGTCACCAAGCTTGGTGGTCTGTACGTGCTCGGTACCGAGCGCCACGAGTCTCGCCGTATCGACAACCAGTTGCGCGGTCGTTCCGGCCGCCAGGGCGACCCTGGCGAGTCTCGATTCTACCTGTCGCTGACCGATGAGCTCATGCGCCTGTTCAACACCGGCATGGCAACCCGCCTCATGGCTGCTGCCCCCGAGGACTCGGCCCTGGATTCCAAGATTGTCAGCCGCGCTATTGCTACCGCGCAGGCCAACGTTGAGGGCCGTAATGCTGAGCAGCGTAAGAACGTGCTTAAGTATGACGACGTGCTCAACCGCCAGCGTGAAGCGATTTACAAGGACCGCGGCCGTATTCTTCACGGTGATGACCTGAAGGAACAGATTTCCGGTTTTGTGGATGAGGTTCTGACCTCCATTATTGACGCGCGTGTCTCTGAAGGCCACGCTGAAGACTGGGACTTCGAAGACCTCTGGAGCGCCCTCAAGCAGGTGTACCCCATCTCCATTACCGTGGATGACCTGGCAGAGGACGCTGGCGACCGCACCAAGATTACCCGCGATCAGATTGTGAAGGAAGTCCTGGCGGACGCCCACGTCGTGTATGACGAGCGTGAGGAGAGCGTCGGCGAAGAGAGCATGCGAGAGATTGAACGCCGCGTGATGCTCTCGGTCATCGGTCAGCGTTGGCCCGAGCATCTGTACGAGATGGAATACCTCAAGGAGGGTATCGGTCTGCGTGCGATGGCTCAGCGTGACCCGCTGGTCGAATATCAGCGCGAGGGCTACGACATGTACCAGTCAATGCTCGACGCTGTTCGCGAAGAGACCGTGACCTACCTGTACAACCTGGATCTGTCTAAGCAGCGTACTCAGGCTTCTGCCGTGCGCCTGGCTGAGCCGTCGCGCCCGAAGTTCCTGCAGTACTCGGCCCCTGATGAGGACGGCCACACTCAGGTGCATGTGGCGCGTTCTCAGAAGAAGTAGCCTCGGCGTAAACCCAGAAATATACGGAGAGGGTGCGAATCCACCATTGGATTCGCACCCTCTCCGTATCCCGCTAGTTTACGTCTGTCTGACTCTGCAGTTGTTCGATGGAGGTAACGAACCAGGCTCCGTGAAGCTCCCGGACCTGCAGGGCAATTACTTTGATGCTCTGGCCACATCGGAATAGAGCAACCGCCTCGTAGAGCTTAGGATTGACCCGCTGAGCGCGAACCCGCAGTAGCATCGGAGGCTTTGAGAGCGTTTGTTCTGCGGGGACCTGACGAGGGTTCTTGGGAAAGCGCGGCAGCAAGCGGTGGAAGCAATCAGCCGAAACCCACTGGGCGAGCTGCTGGCGCGAGCGTCGTGCAGCCATGATTTCAAGGTATGCGATGGCTACGCCTACGCAACGTCCCTCAATTTGGCGGGAGATAGCGTCTGCAGGACGCAGAGGGCGGCCAGTTCGAGGGAGAGGCGCCCGGCCTGAGGTGGTCTGCTCGTAACGCGGGAGAGGAACAATCGATACGGGGGAGTTAAAGCCTCGGGCCTGTACAAGGGCCAGGGTGCCTGGCGCCTGTGGGAGCTTTTGCGAAGGGCCCAGGACAGGGCTGGCCGTTGGGGAGTCAACGTTCGGGGGAGGCAACGTGCGGAGTGCTGAAGTGCGGCGGGGGAGCGGGGGTAGAAGATGCGTGAAGCCCATGACGGGTTCCTTTCAGAAAATGGTGTGGAGAAAAAATCTGGTTAGCGGTGGGACGTTTGAAGCGGCTGCTCGGGAATCTGGAGTACTTGTCCCTCGTACAGCACATCGGCGTTCCGCCCCAGTGCCTCGCGGTTGGCGCTGTAGATGTCGAGGGTGTAATCGTAAATAACGGAGGCCTCGGTGCCTTCGCCCAGCTGTTCGGCGGCGATGGACCATAAAGTATCTCCGGCACGTACCGTGTAGGCATAGATGCCCTGGGCGTTGTGCGAGGGAGTGAAGAACGGGCTACGGTCGTGGGGTGATCCTGCGGATTGGGTGTGGCTCGGGGCTAGGGGAATCTCACCGAGGGCGATGATTTGCGCATCGTCCGATTCAGCGCGGTATGCGACCGATAGGCTGTCGGTGTGATGTCCGCTTGGGTGCGCGTCCGAGGTTATCGACGAGACGGTCTGGGTGGTTGAGCCGGGGGAGTGAGGAGCCTCTGTAGCGTGGGCCGGTGCTAAGACCGCCCCAAGCCCAATGGCTGTGCCGCCCAGCGTCAGAACGATGCGGCGCATAAAGAGCGGGCGGAAAATGCGCGGTGTTCTCGGCGTACGAGGCTCCAACGGGTGGATGTCTTGACGAGCGGTTTGAGCTTCATAGAGGGTGCAGACGAAACTGACAATCCACCAGCAGGTGATGAGGATTGCCGAGGCTCCCGTGCAGAGGAGCACCGCGTCGGTGAGCGGGTGAGCAGAGGGAAGGCTCGGCAGGTAGGCGCAGAGGGCAGCTAGCACAATCGCTGAGAGCACCGGCGGAGCAATGAAGAGAACGATGTCTTGACGACTGGCCTGTGGCTCAGAATGGAACACATCGGGGCAGGACACTACGCCGCGTACACCGTGTGTATGTTTTATTGTTTGGTCCACGATGACCTCCAATGAGTGTGTTTGGTAACCGTATTTGTACTCTAGTTATACCCTATATATCCATATTTGGATAGCAAAACACATCAAAATGCATGAAAGTTCTAATTTTTTCCTTGAATGCAAGGCATGAGGAGCGATTCTGTGCCACATTGGGACCTGAGGGCCTGTCGCGTCTCAAGATTCCTAAGTATCCGGTAGGGTCGAACTATGAGTATGGAAAAGTTCCTTCGGGATATAGAAGCTCGGCTGGCCTCCGAACGGGCCTGGGAGCTCGAACAAGATACCCGCCAGATTGCGCGCGTGCAATACTCCACCATCGCTCTCGACGATCGCCTCCTCGCTCAAAAGGGAGGCCCCATCCGGGTCTGCGCAACAGATATGCAGGTCTACGAGGGGACTCTCGATACCGTGGGAGAGGAATGGATCAGTATTGAATCCCGCGGTGAGAGCATCCTTGTCCCTCTGCGGGGTATGCTCTGGTGGGAAGGGGGCCGTGCGCCCGGTCGCGCAGAAGTCCACCCCGGGCGATACCGCATGAAGATGCAACTTGCCCTGCGAGCGCTGGCAGTAGCGCGCGAACCAGTCCGCCTCTCTCTTGAAGGCGGGGCTGTCAGCTACGACGGGGTCATCGAGCGCGTGGGAGCTGATTTTTTGGAGCTGCGCCTCCTCAATGGGGGACAGTATCCTCGCATCTACGAACGAGGATCTTATGCGCACGAATCTCGGGAGGCGAGGGCTCCCGGCGCGGGGGTTCGAATCATTCCGTTGGCGCGCCTAAGCGCCGTCATTGCGCGTATCTCTCGTTAGCTCCGCGCTCACTCCGCACCGGATAGTAGCACCGGATAAAAATAATCGTTCAGGAATAGAGTAAGGGCCCACCCCCTCACCGGAGGGGACGGGCCCTTACAGACACCAGGCAGAGCGCCTTCGGTAAAACCAGTAATGCTGTATTACTCAGCCTTCGCCTTAGCAGTTAGCTTACCGGAAGCAATGGCTTCCAGAGTCTGCTCGTGACGCTCGGTAATGTACTCCTCGAAACGCGAACGTTCGATACGCCACTGATTACGGCCGCCAATCTGGATTGCAGGCAATTCACCGCTACGCACCAAAGCACGCACCTGCGAAAGCGAAACCTGCAGTTCTTCAGCGACATCGCTCAGGGTAAGGAAGCGAGGTGCAGTCATGAATCTATCCTTTCCATATGTGGAATCTTGGGCCCCGGTGTCACGATATCGCGGCACTACATATAGAGTTCTCATCGAACGTCTATAGAGTACCTTCAGTATATGACACTGGGGTAAAAATTGCTTGCAAAAGCCTTATACTGCCTGAAATATTATCGAATCGTGTCCGAAAATAAGGGTATGTGCGTGAATATTTCATAAGCGAAAGTATTGTTGAGTGAATACACTAAATGAAATATCCTGTTATGGTTAGACTCCTAGAAGTCTCATAGAGATGTCTAACACTCCACTCGCTCATCGGTTAGTTGAATATGACGACTCGGCAACCCGCCGAACTTCCATACCGAAAGGCCACAACCCACATGCGTACACGACAGAACGCGACGACGCGTTCTACCCTCACCGAACCGCACGCTAAGCGCCTCAAGAGGCCTACCATCAAAGACTGGAGATTCATTCTGGGGATTCTCCTGGTCCTCGTCTCCATGACAGGTGTTCAGCTCTACGTGCAGGCGAACAACCACAAAATTGAGTACTACACTGCCAAAACAGAGATCCGCATGGGAGAGAAAATTACCGACGATAAGCTCGCCCGCGTGGAAGCCAATATCGACGCTGCCCAAGATAAGTACTTCACTCGAGCCGACACCAGTCTGACCCAGGGGAAAATTGCAACGCAACGCATCCCCGCCGGAAACCTCATTAGCAAGGACGCAGTCGGTGCCGAAACTCCCTCCGGCCGTCGCCTCGCAACCATCACCATTGACCGTACCGCCGCCTCCACACTGAAGACGGGGGAACGCGTAGATGTATGGACCTCAGGGCCCCGTAACCAGGACTCCAAACGCCAGGAAGCAGCCGAGAACAGCCCCTCGAGCGCCCACGCTATCGTGACCAACGCTGAGATTGCCTCAATCGCTGTGGACGAGGGAGTACTGGGTGCCAATGGCAAAGCCACCGTGCAACTGTGGGTGAAGGAAGAAGCCGTCGCCGCTATCGTGCAGGAAAGCAACAGCGACTCGAAGCTCAGCCTCATTCCCGGCACTTACGGGGAGGGCGAATGAACATCCCGATTATTCTCTACGGCGACGACGGTACACTCCTGAAAAGTATTGAGACCCAACACGGGCGCATTACGGTCGCCCGCACCGTACAAGATTTCAGTGAAGCACTCGGCATGGCCCATACCGGTATCGCCAGGGTCCTGCTCTGCGTCCGCGTTCCTTCTGAGGTGAGCGCATCGATGGTTGACTCTCTCGCTCAATCTGAGGTTCTACTCGCTGTCATTGCGCCCGAAAACCTGCCGCTACCCACCGAAGTTCACCGCATCCGCACCGATGCCGCGTTGGAAGAGATTCTGGGCTCCATCGAACGAGCTGTCGACGCGGCCCTAGGGCGGCCTCGTAGCATGTACGGTGTGCATCAAACGACGCTCAGCGCAATGCCCGGAAATGCCCTAACTGCGGATCCTTCCGGCTACGGCTACGATGCAGCGGGTCAGAACGCGGTAGGCTACGGCTACGATCTCGGATATGGGCAGGCAGATCGCTCCTTGTCTGATTCGTCGGGTGGAGCATACGGCTACGATCTGGGCCGCAGAGCTTCGAGCGCTGAAGCCGACACTGACCCATACGGGTATGGGGTTTCTGCAGGGAATAAAAATAGTTCTTTAGCGTCCAACCCTGTAGATCAGAACCCCGAGGCGCCAGTGTCTCCGAGTGATGAAGAATCCGTGCTGGCTCGCGCAGCTGCCATCGTGGATGCAATCGCTCCCGGCAACGAATACACCCGCCGTTTCGAAGAGGAGATTGAAGATAGCCTGCCCCAGCATCCTGATATCACTCAGGATCCCGAAGCCCCGGTCCGCTACCAGCCCGGGCATCGCCTCGGCAAGATTCTGACCGTCTGGGGAACCCACGGCGCACCCGGCCGAAGCACCATCGCGTTCAACCTCGCGGCTTTGGCCGCCCAGAAAGGGCAGAGCGTGTGCCTGATTGATGCGGATACCTACGCCCCCAGCCTTGACGCACTCATGGCCCTAGAAGACGCAGGATCGGGTCTGGCCATCATCTGCTCGGACGCTGACCGCGCGCAGCTCGATGAGAAGAAAGCCGGAGCAATCATGGAACGGGTTCCGCTCAAGCAGGGATTCTTCGACTTTCTGAGTGGAATTACCTCAGCCTCTCGCTGGCCTGAGGTGCGTGCTCGTGCCTTTAGCGAGGTGCTGGGGTGGCTCAAGCCCCGCTACGACATCATCATCTGCGATGTGGCCGCACCCATCGAGATGGATGAGGAGCTCACCTTTGATGGCCCTGCACCCCGCCGCAATGCCGCAACCCTCACCGCCCTGGCGGAGTCTGACCGTGTGATTGTCGTGGGAGAAGCCGACGTGGTGGGTCTGCCTCGCCTCATTAACCTGGCCCGTGAGGTTCAGGAGAGGCCGGATCTCATGGCGCCCGGTGTGAGCGTGCAGTACTGGCTCAACCGTTCCCGGCGTGAAGCAGCGGGCTTCAACCCCGAGGCAAAAATGCGCGATAACTGGTCCCGCTACCTCTCCGTTCCCCTGAATGGAGTGATTCCTTACGAACGGAAGATGATGGATCGCCTACGCCGTAACGGGGAAGCCCTCCTGGAGGTAGCGCCTCGACACGCCCTGGTGCAGGCTTTCGATGCGATGCTGGAGGGAATGTATGCGGTACAGCCTGTGACCTGACCTCCTTTCTCGCGTGACTCTGTCACTTCTGCCCTTCGTATATCTCAGTCCCCATAGATATACCCGGCGTCTCGCGCCCGGTAGCCCCTCGCGGGTACACCGGATGTGATGCGTCGGGTATATTTTTCGAAGGGCTATATAGCGTAAGAACGATTTGCTCTGGGCAACGGATTATTTAGGGAAATCGTAGGTCATGAGATCGTCTCGTATCGTTGCTTTTCTAGTCGTCCCTGTGACGGTGGAAGGCCGCCACGGCGCTTTCAAGCGAGCTCTCAGACATGCACGTTACACTGGCCGAAATATTACCGCCTGAAATGGGACTCAGGCGGGCAACCGCATAAAATGGTTGAAGATACCTGAACTTATGGGAAGCACACAAACATGTCTTTTGCAGAAGGAACTCTGAGCGCCTGCGACTTTGGCCCCGGCGATATCGAACGCGTTCACCTCATCATGGGAGAATGGCAGATTATCTCTGACATTGCCCAGAGCGACCTTGTCCTCTGGTTCCCCACTGACTACGTCGTTGCCGACGGCACCTCCCCGGACGCCGTTTCCGGTCCCCGCGAAACCAGTACCTTCGCCGCCCTCGCCCATGTGCGTCCCTCCAACGTCCGCACTCTCTTCCATCACGACATCATCGACCACACTATGGAAGACGGTATTCGTGACGAAGCCTATCGTGCATGGACGACTCAGAATATCAGTACCTATACAGACCCGAGTAGGGGAGAAGGCGTGGGTTATCGCCCGGAGGTGAATGTCACCTTCGTGCCGATTGTGCGTAATAACCGCACTATCGCGCTACTCACTAGCCATCGTGTTGCCACTCCTCATACCTATCCCACTCTGAGCGAAGAAGTCTACGAGTTCGTCACTGACGCGCTACTGACCATGTTGCACAACGGTCTGTGGCCCGACCCTCTGGCTCAGGGTAGCCGCACTCAGGGTAATCCCCGCGCGATTGATGGCATTATCGTGCTCGACCCGACCGGCCGCGTGGTTGTCGCATCGCCCAACGCCAATTCAATGTACGCCCGTATGGGCATGACCGGTTACCTTGAGAAGCGTAACTTGGCCGACGTAACCCGTGCGATGCTCTCTCCCGGCGAGGAGGCGGACGAGACCCTACAGCTGGTCCTGGCCGGTCGTAGCGACCTGCGGACGGAACTCACCATCGCCCGAGCACGCGTGACCATGCGTGCTATCCCTCTGCTCAAGCAGAGAGGGGCACACCTTGAGCGTCTTGGAGCTCTGATTCTCTGCCGCGACGTCACTGAGTTGCGCCGTCGCGAGATGGAGCTCATGACCAAGGACGCAACCATTCGCGAGATTCACCACCGTGTGAAGAATAACCTGCAGACGGTGTCTGCTCTGCTGCGCCTGCAGTCGCGCCGCATGACCACCGACGAGGCGCGCCAGGGTTTGGAACAGGCAATGCGTCGCGTGGCCACGATTGCTACCGTACACGAGGCACTTTCGCAGGGCCTGACTCAAAACGTCGACTTTGATGAGCTCATTGAGCGTCAATTCCACTTGGCTGCCGAGCTGGCCTCTCCCGGTCAGCATGTGACGACTAAACTGCTGGGATCCTTTGGGGCCCTGCCGAGTCAGTTCGCGACTCCTCTGGCACTAGTCATTAATGAGATTGTTGCCAATGCCGTGGAGCATGGACTTGATGGCGAAACTGGAACGGTGACGCTCGAGGGTATTCGCGGTACCAACGGTGAGGGGGAAGACACCCTGACCGTCGTTATTGCCGATGACGGCAAGGGTATGGGTGATAAGAAAATTGAAGAATCCGGCCCGAGCGCGTACCGACCGGTCAGCGGTAAAGAGGGACTGGGTATGCAGATTGTGCGCACTCTGGTGGCGAGTGAACTCAACGGTTCAATTCGTTGGGAAGCCAACGAACCGACCGGTACGCGCGTGATTATTAAGGCTCTCCTCCTGTAGGGTGAACAGTGGACCGGGGCGTGGAATCTTGATTTTAGGGCTCCGCGGCCGGGTTTCTTACGACTCCGGGTATAGCAAAAGCGTGGTGCGGTGACCGATAAGTCACTGCACCACGCTTTTAATGCCCTATTGAATACTCCGGAAGTTAGGATGCACGGCGGGCGCGAGCTGCGCGACGCTTCATGGCGCGACGCTCATCTTCACTGGTGCCACCCCATACGCCGGAGTCCTGGCCGGTCTCGATGGCCCACTTCAGGCAGACGTCAATAACTTCGCAAGAGCGGCAGACAGTCTTAGCCTCTTCAATCTGCAACAGGGCAGGTCCGGTGTTTCCAACGGGGAAGAACAGCTCCGGATCCTTGTCCAAACAAGCTGCACGACTACGCCAATCCACGGTGGACCTCCTTCTCTATATGCAGTCCCGCCGAGGCGAGATGCTGTTTATTATTCCTGTGCGCGTATCAAATAGACCCACTGTTGGGGCATACGCTCCAAGTTAGGGTGAAATTTGACTTATCAACTTTCGCACGTCGGGGCTGAAGTGACAAGTGCTTTAAGCTAAAAATTTCAGTATTACACTGAGGCATCTATCACTAAGGTAAACCTTTGTCTAATAAGGGTTCCGAAGGGTCGCATTGTGAACACTGATCAACTCGGCGGGAGAATTGATGACGTTTTCACCGGCTTCGGCGCCGCATTATACTCCGGATAGAATGGAACGGAGAGCTCTTCCTGGAGCAGTACATTTTTGGTATCTGTCTCCGTCGGGGGAGAAGCATCTGTGTAAGAACAATACCCAAGGCCCCCTGTGCGGCATGATGTGCAAGCGGCCCAGAAATCACCGACCGCGCGCCCCGCAGAGGAGAGCACGCCCGCCTCCGAGGAGACCCCATGACGCCACGCCCGTTCAGTGTCCTGTACGCCTTCATCCTGACCGAAGTCTTTGCGGCTTACCTTCTGATTCGAGGCGTCCTGTACCCCATCCTCCTTTCTCATGGTGAGCCTGCCCAGGGCATAGTCGGTGGTGTACTTCAAATACTCATCGCCGCGGGTATGACCTTCTACGCCCTGCGGTTCTATCGCGGATGTTACGGCTCACGCCTGCCCATGATCCTGATGACCCTCTGCGCCTTGTGGGTCACCGCCAGCACGCTGGTTCAGAGCGTGAGTACCTACGGTGTGAGTATTGAGGGTTTCAACCCTCTGATCGTGGCGGGCGTCATTGGTGCAGCGGTGGCCTTTATCTTTGTGCTGCTACCTAGTAGCCGCCGCTATATTGAGGCCGTCACCGAGGAACGCGGCGAAGAAGCCAACCGCCATGGCCGTCGCCGTTAGGCTATCGCCTGGTTATCGCTACACCATAGGGCGAGTATCGAGGGCCTTCGGTAACGGAACCTGTACCGCTTCAACCGCGCTACCGTCCACCGCTACCATACGTCCGGCTGGCTGCTCACCCCGCGTAAAACGATCTGCGGGAAGCGCCGTCACCGTACAGATATCGGCCTCCGCTAGGGACGTGGGCGCGAGCAGAAGCGCACGCGAGCACCCCATAAGCGCCGAAAGTAGCGGGGAAGAAGCCCTCCTCGGCCAGGGCGTGTAGGCCACGAAGACCGCGCGAAAGGCTCCGCGGCGCTCCAGCAGAACGTTCTGCACCCCGGCCGAAAGGTACTGCAAATCATCGACGAGTATCAGAGTCTGAGCGGGATGATCCACCCCAGCCAATAGGGAGCGTACCGTTTCCTCCGTGAGTGGTGCGGAGCCGTCACCGCCCTTGATGCAGAGCACCTTCAGATGCGGGTTGAGCTGACGGATACTCTCGAGTAGCGTGCTCTTACCCGTCGACCGGGCGCCCGGGACGGGAATAATAGTTCCACGTCCGGCGCCCAGCCATACGGGCAGATGACGGCGGTTAAACCCCACAAGAAGTCGTTCATCTTGAGGATTGCAGGTCTTGTGCGCCACATGAAGATACTCCTCCGAGGGCATACGGAAATACTCCGGGAACTGGCGTAACAGATTACTTTTCTGAGCGGAAGCACTCGCAGTCGGCTGCGCATACGCCCCAAAGTCTCGGAGAGACGACGTGCAGGGAGCTAACACGGAGGCAGTAAGCGGCTGGTCCCCGATGAACTCATCGTTGATGCTTCCCTCAACACAGTAGTGGCCCTGGGCCGGGACGGGGTAGTCGCGGCTGGCCGAACGCATCAGATCTGTATCGAGGAAGCGGCGGCTCAACAGTGTGGAATGCGCGACCGTGCCGAAGCGTCCTCTCGGGCTCAGCGCAGAGGTGAACAGCACCGAGTAGCCGCGCCGGTAGCCTTGCGAGAGCACATCGTAGAGCAGGTTCTCTGTATCGGGATGGCGGATGAGCGCATCCAGCCATCCGTCCAGACCGTCCACGATAATGAGCGGACGGTGCCCTTCACGTTCGGCGAGTAGGTGCTGTTCTCGCAGCTCCTCAAGGCAGAAACGCAGATGCTGGAGCTCTTGCGGCCCCACAAGCACCTCAAGGAACGGAGAATAAGGTTCCATATCCCGCTGGAAGGAACCGTCGGAGGTGAGCAGAACCACCGGGGTGTTGGCAGATAGCGCCTGGGCAATCAGACTCAGAAGGAAGGGGATACGTTCCGCGCTCTGAGCCAGAATCCCCAGGGTTTGCTTGCCGCTCCACTGGTAATAGCTGCGAACACCGTAACGAGCGATCTCCAATTCTCCCAGCAGATACCCGTTCCCTCGCTCTGTCCCTTCGGGCAGAAGCGGCAGGGGCAGAGAATCGGGTAGCTCCTCGGGGATGGGGCAGTATCCTTCGTTCTCTTTCTCGCCGGGTCCATCGACCGTACCCGAAATGCCGTGCCGCCCAGAGGCACCGCAGGGCTCTGTTGCTGCGCTGAAGGTTTCTCTGATTGAGCGGGTGAGGCGCTCGTCTTCCCCGTAGTGTTCCCGAGGTGATTCCTCCATGACGTTGATGCACCTCCACCCCTCAGGCTCGAGTGAGAAGACCTTCGGGGGAACCATCCGCACCTCGGAGGGCACACCATCCGTGAGGGGCGCGCGGAACGCAAGGGAGCGCCCATCTGGCAGGCGAACGTACCCGGCTCCAGGCTGAGCGGCCGAGATATAGGCGGCTGCTTCGTGTTCCAGCAGGTTGTAGGAATCTTGCGCACTGGCCACACGTAGACAGATACTCGTGGCGATATTAGCGCGGATATCCTGCGAAATCGTGCCCTGGGGGCGTTGCGTAGCAAGAACGAGGTGCAGACCCAGAGAGCGACCAATCGTTGCGATGCGCATAAGTTCTGTCATCGCATCGGGCATGGAATCAATCAGCATGCGGAACTCATCTACGACGATGAGTAGCTCGGGGTATCGGGGGAGTACACCTCGAGCCCGGCAATCGGCGAGGTAGTCGCGGTAGGAATTGACCCCGGCCGCCTGCAAATCTGTTTCCCTCCGATGGACGTCTGCCCGCAAGAATTCTAGGGCGCGTTCAACAGCGGAAACATCGAAATTGCTCAAGATGCTCAGCGTATGGGGTAGCTCGGCGAGAGGGCCTAGGCCTGCGGAACCCTTAAAATCCACCAGAATCAGCCCGAGACGCTCGGGCGGGTAGGCCAAGGCAGCACTCAGCACCAGAGAACGTAGCAGCTGGGATTTACCGGCACCCGTGGTGCCGCCCAGCAACCAGTGGGGCCCGTGCTCCGAAAGGCCGAGCGAAAGCGAGCCAGCCTGCGAAACCCCCAGATAACAGCGGACGTCTTCAGCATAAAGCCCCCTCGGCCACCGTTCCCTAAGCCCTTCAGCAGATAGGTTAATCCCCTCTTCACACCTTTCGTTTTTCTTCGCCCGCAGGGAAGAGAACCGATGCCCGGATTGATGCACCTGAACGTCGCTAATTTTGCCTGCTTGCGGTCCTTCTGCGCTCCGATAGAGATAGCCAAGAGCCGGGACAAACGCCTCGACACTCAGCCCATCGGCATACAGGCACAGACCATTGAGGAGAAGAGGATGCACCTGTAGGACCCCCTCGCTGGGTTGCTCCGGAGGCTTCGAGTAATGCCGGGCTACATAACGAATGGACTGACGGTGGCTCCCCTCGCTGGTGCACTGGAGCCACCCTGTTGTGAAGAGAGACTCGCAGTCGGTACGAGCAGATGCCACATGCGAAGCTTCTTCGGGGGCGGCAATGATACATAGAGCCGCCGAAGTACCCTTGGGCTCTTTGGAAGCCCGCGCGCCGTTCCGTGCTGTAGCTTCGACGGATTTGGCCTCAGCCTGGAGCGCGTGCACGAGCGGAGCATAAATATTGCATGCATCCTCCGGCACAATCAGCAGGGGAGGGGTCTGTGCAGAAAGCTCGCCGCGCAGGGTATCGTGAAGAGCTTGCCGTTCCTCAGCGCTTGTCCCGAGATGCTGAGAATACACGCTGACGCGGGGTGCTACGGCGAGGGTTTGCAAGAGCATGTTGATTTGCTTCTGTCCCGCGCTCGCAGGACAGCCGAGCAGGATTGCGATATTTCCTGGATAACCGGCAACTAGCTGAACGAGATAAGCACGCAGGTGTCCCTCATCGAGCGAAAGGCGGTGCCCAAGCGCCGCGGTGGGCAAAGGGATGTAGTGGGGCGCCCTCGGGAGCTGGGGAAGTGAGGAGAGCGTTAGGTTACGCCCGCGTAGGTAGGGTAGCCGAGGGCCGCATCCGAGCACGATGCAAGGCTGAGCGGGGAGCACGGCAGGGGCTGGGGGAGTTTCTGCGAACGCCAGATTTGCAGCGGTGGGGAGATTCAATGCTCGTTGCTCCTCTTGTTCGGCCGCCGTGCGGGTCATAGCGCGGCCCGCGCGGTTTTCGGCTCTGCTCCCAAAGAAGTGTAGGAGCATGAGCAGGGAGGAAGCTGCTGACATAAGTAGCAGAAACCATAGGCCGGTCAGCAGGGCAATGGCTAGGCCCACAAGGATGGGCAGGCAGATGCCGAGTAGAATCTGCTTGAGTTTGCGGGGTTGGGCAGGGTTGACTGTGACGGGCTCAAAGGGATTGTTGTTGAAAGAGATAGCTGAGTAATCCTGAGACCTGTCAGTGTTGTCTCTGGGAGTGGAATGTGCTGCGCGCCCGGAAGGACTCGGACTTGAAACGTTGGGGGCTCGAAGAACGCAGAGAGACGACCCCAATAGGAATGGCTCGTTCCAAACAATGGGTTGTGATTGATTGTTCTGGACTCTTCTGGATTTGCGTGCGGGAGCATTTGCTGGGCGCCACAGCACTCCCGAGCTGTCGGCGTGGAAGGCTCCGTGCACTCCGCGTAGGAAGGGGTCTCGCAAATACACGTGTCCGGTTTTTCCCCGCCGCCCGCGTGGGGACCTGCCCAGCGTGGTGTCTCCTCGAGGAATTGGGTAGGATTTGCCTGCGTCGGGGCCGCGTAGAACGTAGAGGGTGCTGATGGCATGTTCGCTGCTGTCTGTGCCGGTGGCATGTTCTTCTCCGGTGGGATGGCCGCCTCGTGCGGGAAAGCTCAAAAGCTTCCCGCCACCGGCGGTTTGTTCTCGTAGAGCGGCGCTTAGATTGTGCTCCAGGTGCTTTTCTTCCTGGGGCAGTGTGATGTTTTCGATCGTACTTGGTTCGCCTTCGACCCGTACGACGCGGGGGTAGGGGTGTTCTGTGGAGGTCTTAGCGTGGTCAAGAAAATAGAGAGTCATGCCTATAGATAAACTTGCAGTGAATCAAAATTCAACATTTTCTATCAATGATGACTTAAATATTCGATTATTGCGTTTTTGACACCAAGATACCTTGGAATCTGTGGATAACTGCATATTCGTATGTAAGTCTCCCGGGGACGATTCTTGAGTTATCTATGGTGTGGTACGCATGTGCGTACTGTTGGTGAGCATATGCACTGTTTCTTGAAGGGTCTAGCTGAACCTATCGGCCGAGCCGCTTCCTTTAGTGAATATTTACGCGTAAATAATTTCTTGTTCTGTTGCATGGGGTCGTGGAGTCTCTTCTTCCGCAACGCACCTAAAAATCTCCGGGGGCGCGCTAATCCCGTCCTTATTCATCCAGAACTCATCGGGGGATGGCGCAAGAACTCATTCTCAAAAGTACTGAAAGTCATGTCATAAGTATGCGGACCAGTTGATAAGCGGGTATCTTAGAGTATGACTATATCCATCGTGGGAGGGGCGACGTATGCCTGCCCGCGCGGATCGTGCCCTCCCCGAATCAGCGGGGAATTGCCCGGTCTGGAAGGCGAAAACCATCCCCAATAGGGGCAGGAACGCCGTGATAATACAGGAGAAAACATTGACTGCTGACCTCGTAGTTGTCGGATCGGGCCTCTTCGGCCTGACCATCGCAGAACAGGCCGCCACCGAGCTGGGCCTGAAAGTCGCTCTGCTGGACCGTCGCTCCCACATTGGCGGTAACGCATACAGCGAGAAGGAAAAGCAGACCGGCATCGAGGTGCACCGCTACGGCGCCCACCTGTTCCACACCTCCAACGAGCGCGTGTGGGAGTACGTGAACCGCTTTACCGACTTCACGAACTACGTGCACCGTGTGTACACCCACCACAATGGCATCGTGTACCCCATGCCGATTAACCTCGGTACCATCAACCAGTTCTTCAACGCCGCTTACTCTCCTGCAGAGGCAAAGGCGCTGATTGCTGAGCAGGCTGGCGAGCTGGCTGGTACCGACCCGCAGAACCTCAACGACAAGGGCATCTCTCTGATTGGTCGCCCCCTGTATGAGGCCTTCATTAAGCACTACACCGCAAAGCAGTGGCAGACCCCGCCGGAGGAGCTGCCCGCGTCCATCATTTCCCGCCTGCCGGTGCGTTACACCTACGACAACCGCTACTTCAACGACAAGTACGAGGGTCTGCCGGTCGACGGCTACGCCGCTTGGCTGGAGCGCATGGCCGCACACCCGAACATTGAAGTTCACCTGAACACCGATTTCTTTGAGTCCGGCCATGAGTACTCTCGTGAGAACGTGCTTGGCCAGATTCCCGTGGTGTACACCGGCCCGGTGGACCGTTACTTCGACTACGCTGAGGGCGATTTGTCCTGGCGCACCATCGACCTGGAAGAAGAAGTTCTGCCGATTGAAGACTTCCAGGGCTGCTCGGTGATGAACTACCCGGATGCTGACGTCCCCTTCACTCGTATCCACGAGTTCCGTCACTTCCACCCGGAGCGTGACTACACCAAGGACGCAACCGTTATTATGCGTGAGTTCTCCCGCTTCGCGAACAAGGGCGACGAGCCCTACTACCCGGTGAACACCGCCGTGGACCGCGAGAAGCTGCTGGCTTACCGCGACCTGGCCAAGGGCGAGGATAACGTGCTGTTCGGCGGCCGCCTGGGTACCTACAAGTACCTGGACATGCACATGGCTATCGCTTCGGCGCTGTCGATGTTTGACAACAAGATTCGTCCGCACTTCACCGACGGTGCCAAGATTGAATCCGGTGGTGTGGACGCATAGTTATGGCTACTCAGATTTTGAAGACCCTGCAGCGGGTTATCTTCCCGAGCGCGGTTGAGACCGACGTCGTGCCCCTCTATGTGGATGCGGGCGTCGCAACCGGCGTTCAGCTGCCGACTCGTATCGATGGTGACGCCTCAACTTCCATCGCGGAGGCGATGAACACCTCCGGTCAGTCCCTAACAAGTGCGAGCGCAAACCGTGACGCCGCAAACGGCCTGAACAGCCGCCGCTCCATCACTGTGAGTGCGGGCCAGAGCTTGTCGTTCGGTACGTACTTCAATGCGTTCCCCGCTTCGTACTGGCGCCGCTGGACTGACCTGCAGAAGGTTACCCTGAGCGTTCAGACCCGCGGTGAGGGCATGGTCATTGTGTATAAGTCCAATGGCCGCGGCGTGATTCAGCGTGTGGATGCCAAGTTGCTCTCCGGTGAGGAAACCAATACTTTCACCTTGCCGCTGGCACCTTTTGGTGATGGTGGCTGGTACTGGTTCGATTTGTCTGGCACCACCGACCTTGAGTTGGTTGAGGCAAACTGGCTGGGCGACATCGAGCCCCGCGCGGATGTGAAGGCTGGCCAGGCAACCGTGCAGATTACCACCATGAACAAGGTGGAGTACTGCATCAACAACATTCGTGCGTTGGGCGAAAGCCCCGAGATTTTTGATGCCGTGCACGAGTTCCTGATCGTGGACCAGGGCACCCAGAAGGTTCAGGACCACGAGGACTTCGAAGAGGTTGTCAAGCCCCTGTCCGGTAAGTTCCGCATCATTAACCAGGGCAACCTGGGCGGTTCGGGTGGTTTCTCACGCGGTATGTTCGAGGCCGTGAATAATGGCTCCGACTACGTGTTGCTATTGGATGATGACGTCATCGTTGAGCCCGAGTCGATTCTGCGTATGGTGACCTTCGCGAATTACTGCAAGGAGCCCACCATCGTGGGTGCGCACATGTTCGACATGTTTGACCGCTCGGTTCTGCACGCCTTTGGCGAGGTCGTGGACCCGTGGCGTAACTTCTACGCTAAGCCGCATGAAGACATGGCGATGGGTCACAATTTGGGTACCCACAACCTGCGCAACACCCCGTGGTTGCACCGCCGCGTGGACGTGGACTACAACGGTTGGTGGATGTGCCTCATCCCGACCGCGGTTATCAAGGAAATCGGTCTGTCGTTGCCGCTGTTCCTAAAGTGGGACGATGCCGAGTACGGCCTGCGAGCCAAGGCCGCGGGCTTCGCGACCGTGTCCTTCCCCGGTGCGGGCGTGTGGCACGTGTCCTGGACCGATAAGGATGACTCCGTCGGCTGGCAGGCTTACTACCACGAGCGTAACCGCCTCATCACGGCTCTGCTGCACTCTCCCTTCGACAAGGGTGGCCGCGTGCTGCTGGATTCACTCTTCCTCGACGTCAAGCACACCCTGTCGATGCAGTACTACACCGAGGCCGGCCGTCTGTTGGCTCTCGAGGACCTGCTGTCGGGTCCCGAGCACCTGCACCCTTCGCTCTCGAAGCGTCTGCCGGTGATTCGTGCTATGGCTAAGGAGTACCCGGAGTCCCAGGTGAAGCCGAACGTGGATGACTTCCCGGCTATCCAGTCGAAGAAGCCTCCGTTCCGCGGCCGTCGTTCTTTCGCGTCCCCCGGTTACAAGAAGCTTGTTTCGTGGACCGCGAAGACGGTGGGTCGCCAGCTCTTCAAGCCCGTGAGCGAAGAGGCTAAGGCTCACCCGCAGATTCAGCTGAACTACGGTGAAACCAACTGGTGGACCCTATCCAAGTTCGACTCGGCTCTGGCTACGAACGCTGAGGGTACCGGTCTCTTCTGGTACCGCCGTGACCCCGAGCAGCTGAAGTCGAAGCTGATTCACGCCGCGAAGCTACATGCTCAGCTGGTGACTGGCTGGGAGAAGTTGCGCGACCTATACCGTTCGAAGGCCGCAGAAGTGGCTTCTTATGATGCCTGGGCTAAGACCTTCGCTGAGCATACGGATTCTGAGCTGACCCGATGAGCGATTTGAGTTCTCTGCCTCTGAAAGCACCCGGCCGCGGACGCGGCATCCTGGATGCGGTGAAGAACCGCTACCTGCTTCGACTGCTGGTCGATAAGGAAATCCAGGTGCGTTACCGCGGCTCGGTGCTGGGTATTCTGTGGTCGTACATCAAGCCGGGCGTGCAGTTCCTGGTGTTCTATATTGCCATGGGTATGTTCCTGGGCTTGGAACGCGGTATGCACAACTATGCGGTGTACCTGTTCTCGGGCATGATTGCCATCAACTTCTTCTCGGAGGGGTTCGGCAACGGTGCCCGCGCCATGGTGGTCAATAGCGCGCTGATTCGCAAGATTTACCTGCCGCGTGAGCTGTTTTCACTGTCAACGGTGTTTGTGGCTCTGGTGCATTTTGTGCCCCAGATTGCGGTGATGCTGTTGGCCTGCATCCTGGTAGGGTGGTCCCCGAGCTTCCTGGCGGTGGGGTCTATCCTGGCGGGTATGGTGATTGTGATGCTGCTGTCCTATGGCTTGGGCCTGATTTTTGGTGTGGCGAACGTATTTTTCCGTGACTCGGAGAATATTGTAGATATGCTGCTGATGGTCGCGACATGGTTCTCGCCGGTGCTATATTCCTGGGCTATGGTGCGTGACACCCTGTACCCCTGGGTGTTCAACGTGTTCATGCTTAACCCGTTGACGGTTGCTGTGGAGCTGTTCCACTACGGTTTCTGGCGTCCGACGTTGCGCATGGAGGAGTTGGCTCTGCCGTCTTCTCAGGTGGTTCCGCATCTCTTCACTTTCTGGACTCCGATTGCTATCGGTATTTCCCTGCTGACCGTTCTGATTGGCGATTTGCTCTTCCGTAAGTTTGAGGGCAACTTCGCTCAGGAGCTCTGATCTTGTGGATATTAAGAAGTTGGAGTTTCCGCCGGTGAGCCCGGATGCCCCTGTGGTGATTCGGGTGGATAACCTGGTTAAGCGTTTCGTGTTGCGCCACACACGTTCGATGAAGGAGGCCTTTGTCTGGCTCATTAAGGGCCGTAAGGGTGATCTTTCGGAGAAGTTCAATGCGCTCAACGGCGTGAGCCTGGATATTCGTCAGGGTGAGCGTGTGGCTCTTCTGGGTTTGAACGGCTCGGGTAAGTCTACGTTGCTGAAGATGATTTCGGGTGTGATGCGTGCTGACGGCGGCGAGGTTTTGACGCGCGGCAATATCGCGGGCTTGATTGAGGTGGGCGCTGGTTTCCACCCGGATCTGACCGGCCGCGATAACGTGTACCTGAATGGCGCGATCTTGGGTATGTCTAAGGAGGAGATTGAGGCTTCCTTCGATTCGATTGTGGATTTTGCTGAGATTCACGAGTTCATCGATACCGAGGTGAAGTTCTACTCTTCCGGTATGTACCTGCGCTTGGCTTTCTCGGTTGCTGTGCACACGAGCCCGGATATCTTCCTGGTGGATGAGATTCTTGCGGTGGGTGATGAGCCTTTCCAGAAGAAGTGCATCGCGAAGATTCAGGAGCTATGCTCTGTCGGTAAAACTCTGGTTGTGGTGAGCCACGATTTGGACTTGGTGTCGAAGATTTGTGATCGCGGCGTGGTGCTGGAGCACGGTAACCTTCGATTCGATGGTCCGATTAATGATGCTGTGAAGGTGATTCGCGGCGGCGACTAAACGTTAGGTGTCATGGTAAAGGGGGCGTGCATTCCCGTGAGGGGAGTGTACGCCCCCTTTCTGCGTCCTTGTACTGTACTTTTTAGGCTGCGTTTCAGCTCGTTAAGGGAGACACGGAGGGCTCCGGATGATTCCTCAGGTTGGATAAACTGTCAAATATTACATACGTATTTGGATAGAAAGATGCGTTTGACGAGCGGTGCTAATGCCTGCATATTGCCTGTCTTTTGGGGTACCGTGGAATGGATGTGACGATTGACTAGGGGATTTATATCGTTCGGTATGTTCTCTGCATAAAAATGTTGTGCATCGCAGTGAAAAATAGCAAGAAACTATACCTGTAAATATTAAGTGGCGAAATATATAGTTTTGGTAAATTTAATGCCTTGTGGTTAGGATGATGGACGTAATAAGTTACAGTCGCAAAGTTACACGTAGCACCACCACACACCGCAGCATCGGATCATTTCAATGGAGAATACCGTTCTGAATACCAAAGCAGAGCATCTGGCTTTATTCGAAGAGAACATTCGTGAGGCCATGCGTAGCCGCAATCTGGACCCTCGAGGGGACAGGGAAGCTGTGCGCGCACTCATCGGCGAGTGCTTGGATGAGTACGAGCAGCAGCGCACCCGTATTTCCCTGCCTGACCTGGGGGAGCGGAGCGTCGTCATTCAGCGGCTCCACGATGAAATCTGCGGCTTTGGAGTCATCCAACCCTTCCTCGACGATGAGAGCGTTGAGGAAATCTGGATTAATTCGCCCGACGAAATCTTCATTGCCCGCAACGGCGAGAGTGAACTCACCGGCCTGCACCTGAGCCCCCAAGCCATTAGCAGTCTGCTGGAACGCATGCTCAAGCCCTCGGGCCGCCGCCTCGACCTTTCCTCTCCTTTCGTGGATGCCTCCCTGCCGGACGGTTCCCGTCTGCACGCGGTAATCCCGGATATTACGCGCCAGCACACGAGCATCAATATTCGTAAGTTCGTGGTGCGTGCGCGCCGTCTACCTGATTTGGTTCGCATGAATTCCCTGAGTGCCGGAGCGGCCTCGCTATTGCACGCTGCGGTGGAGAGCGGCATGAATATTCTCGTCTCGGGTGCAACCCAGGCGGGTAAAACCACGATGCTCAATTGCCTTTCCGCTTCGATTCCGCCGAGGGAGCGCGTGGTCACCTGTGAAGAGATTTTTGAGCTGTCTGTGCCGCTGCGAGATGTAGTGGGTATGCAGTGCCGCCAACCAAACCTTGAGGGTACCGGTGCTATTGAGCTACGCCGCCTGGTTAAGGAGGCTTTGCGTATGCGCCCGGACCGCATCCTCATTGGTGAGGTACGTGAGGCGGAGTCTCTGGACATGCTGATTGCGCTCAACGCTGGACTGCCTGGCATGTGCACGATTCACGCGAACTCGGCACGTGATGCCGTGACGAAGATTTGTACCCTGCCGTTGTTGGCGGGCGAGAATATCTCTTCCTCATTTGTGGTGCCTACTGTGGCTTCGTGCTTTGACATTGTGGTGCATTGTGGTCGTGATTCACGAGGTCAGCGCCAGGTTGAAGAGATTAGCATGCTTGGTGGCCGCGTTGAGGACGGCGTGATTGAGATGTCTCCGCTGTTTGTGCGTCGTGACGGCCGGATGGTTTGTGTGGCCCTGGAACTGCCGAATGCTGAACGTTGGGTGCGGGCGGGGTATCGTCCCGAACAGGTGTTGGCCGCCGCGAAAGCGGGGCAGTGATGTCGCTTTTCCTTAGCTTGATTCTGGGCATCGGCGTATGTTTGGTGTACCTGTCCTGTTTTCCGGAGGGGCAGAAACCTGTCCGTAGCACTGCCGACTCTGCATTGGTTGTGGCGTTGCGTAAGGCTGGGATGCACACGCTGACCCCTCGAACTTTCACCTGGGTGAGTGTTGCAAGCGCCGTTGTCCTGTCCCTGTTGCTCTTGATGATGAGCCAGTTGGTGGCCTTGGGCGTGCTCGGGTTTATTGCTGGCTTTGTGGCTCCTCGCGTGGTGGTGAATCATCGTGCCCGAGCTGCGGATGCGCGCATCTGGCAGCTGTGGCCGGATGCTGTCGACCACCTGCGTTCGGCGATTCGTGCTGGCCTTTCCCTGCCGGAGGCGCTGATTCAGCTTTCCTACCGCGGTCCGGAGGAGCTTCGCGGAGCCTTCGCCCATTTTTCGCGTGATTATCGTGCTTCGGGTGAGTTTGTGCCTTCGCTGAATCGGCTTAAGGAGTACCTCTCGGATCCTGTGGCGGACACCATTATTGAGGCCCTCAAGATTGCCCGCGAAGTGGGTGGTTCGGACCTGGGTAAGCTTCTGGGGGCGCTTAGCGATTTTCTGCGAGATAATGCGCGCACTCGTTCGGAGCTTCTGGCTCGCCAATCCTGGACTGTGAACGCGGCCCGGCTCTCGTGCGTGGCTCCTTGGTTTGTTCTCTGTCTGATGGCCACGCAGCCAGCGGCGCGCATGGTGTACAACTCCTTTGCCGGGGCTGTGCTCATGATGGCCGGGGCGGCGATTTCGCTGGTCGCCTACCGCCTGATGCTCCGCATCGGTGAGCTTCCGCGTGAACGGAGGGTTTTTGGATGAACATTCCCGTTGTGTTTGCCTTGTTGCTGGCGGTCGGTCTGGGGCTGATTCTCTCATCGCTTTTGAATACTCGAAGCGTTTCCTTCGCGGATCGCGTGGCTTCGCAGCTTCGCGGTGAGACTTTGCGTGAGTCGCTGCTGAGGGAGCAGGAGCGTCGAGAGCCGAGCCTGATGGAAGCTCTCTCGGGTTTCTGCGGGCCGTTGCTACGTTCGCTTTCTGCGACCTTGAACGGCTCATCATTGAGCGATGGTTCGGTGCAAGATCGCCTGCGCCGGGCAGGGTCTTCTCAGAGTCTGAGTGCTTTCCGAGCTGAACAATTGCTTTGGAGCCTGGCTGGTGTTACGGCGATGAGTGCGCTGACGGTGGTTGGCGTGTTGCAGGAGCGTTTCTCTCTCCCCGTGGCGGTTGCACTAGTGCTGGTGAGCGGCCTGAGTGGATTTCTAGCCCGTGATTGGTGGCTGGGAGAGGCTGTGAAGAAGCGAGAGAAGCAGCTGGTTGCCGAATTTCCTGCCTTGGCGGAGATGATGGCGCTATCGGTGACTGCCGGCGAATCAGCGTTGGCCGCTTTGGAACGTATTTGCTTAACCTCCCAGGGCGAGCTAGCTCGTGAGTTTTCCGAAATTCTGGCACAGACCCGAACAGGCGTGTCCTTACTCAGCGCTCTGCAGGACTTTGCGGAGCGTACTCGCGTCCCGGCGCTGAGCCGCTTCGTTGAGGGTATTGCTGTTGCGATTGAGCGCGGTACGCCTCTGGCGGAGGTGTTGAGGGCTCAAGCCCAAGACGTACGCGATAACGCAAAGCGAGACCTGATGGAGGTTGCGGGTAAGAAAGAAATTGCGATGCTCGCCCCGGTGGTGTTTTTCATCCTGCCGCTGACGGTTATTTTTGCGGTGTTCCCGGGCCTGTCGCTCATGCGTTTGAACTTTTAGATTTTGCGGCGGGTACACACCGTACCGGCTGCACCGCGGTGGGCTGGGCTGATTGCCCGGTGCGCCGCACCAACTACACACTACACCCTTTGATGAAGGAGAAAATTATGTTCCGTCGTTTCCGCACCACCCTCACTGTGCTGATTGCCCTGGCTGTTGCATCCGTGCTGGCTCTGCACCTGAAGAATAAGCAGGATGACCCCGAGCGCGGCGACGTGCCCGGCTGGGTCATGATTACCATGATGAGCGCCGTGCTGGTTGCCGCTATTCTGGCGATTGCTCAGCCGGCGCTGACCAAGATGTTCAACGACGCAATCGCTCTGGTTCACCAGTAATGCGTAAGCCCCGCATCGCTTCTGAGCTAACTGCTGCTAAGCTCGCGGAACGTTCTGTGGAGGATAGCGAGCGCGGTGACGCCAGCACGGAATTTGTCATGGTTGGTGCACTGCTGGTGTTGCTGACCATGGCGATTCTGCAGGTTTCTTTCGCCCTGTATGCACGAACCATGTTGGTGGATGCTGCGGCGGCTGGGGCACGTTACGGTACGATGCGTGACCGCACCCCGCAGGAGGGCATGGCGCGCACCCGTCAGATGATTCAGGGGGTTCTTCCATCCTCGTATGCTGAGAATATTTCGTACCGTCAGAGTAGTGATTCTACGGGTGTGCGCACCTTGGAGGTGACGGTGAAGTCTCCGTTGCCGGTGCTGGGTCCGTGGGGTTTTCCGGATTCTATTGAGGTGAAGGGGCATGCGATTTATGCGGAGCATCATTCCGGTGATTAGTGACTTTTCGCTTCGTCAGCGTGTGAAGGCTTGCTTGAAGAACCGGTCGGACCGACTTCTTTCTGACCAGCACGGCTCTGAAGAGGGTAGTGCCATTGTGGAGTTCCTGGGCCTGGGCATTACTCTGCTCATTCCGGTGCTTTACGGTATTCTGACGATTTTTAGTCTGCAGTCTTCGGTGATGGCGGCTCATGCGGCGAGCGCCCAGGTGGTGCTGTATGTGCAGGAGCAGCCGCAGGATTCGTCGGTGGGTCCTGATTTGGCGAAGCGTCTAGCGGCGCACGCCGCCGCAGATTACGGGGTTGAGCCCTCCGACGTGAGTGTGTCGTTGAGCTGTTCGTCGGGGGAGTGCGTCTCGGGTACGAAGGCGTACGCCACGGTGACGGTTCAGGCGCGACTGCCGCTACTACCTTCGTTTATGGGTGGTGGCGTGATTCCGGTGAGTTCTCATGCGACGAGTTGGGGGTCTGGTCATGCTGATTCCTAATGGTTCGCCGGCTCACCTGTTCGCGGCTGTACGGGAACGGTATGCCTGCGCTCGTGCCCGTGTGCAGAGTTGGGCGCTCGCTTCTAACCCGGAGGAGGGTAGCATTGCCCCGCTGATTGTGGGCATGCTGGCGTTGCTGCTGCTCATTGGTTCGGTGACGGTGGCGATTACGGGTGCGTATTTGCAGACTCAGCATCTGCAGGATATGGCGGATGCTCAGGCGAACTCGATTACCCGCACAATCCGCACCCCTGAGGAAACAAGTGGTTCGGCGGCGTGGGAGTATGCGAATGCGTACCTGGCTGAGGTTCAGCCGGGGCAGGATTTTCAGGCGCTACGTCTGGAGAACGTGTCTGTGGATTCTGACCAGAGTGTGCATGTGTACCTGTCGGCTCGTATTCGTCCGCCGCTGCTGTCGATTCTGGTGCCTGATGGTATTGAAGTGACCGCTCATGGCTCGTCGCGTTTGAAGATGAGCCAGGGACCGACCACCGATTAGAGACGTTTGAGCCCATAGACTGCGAGGGTACATCCGCAAGGTAGTGTAACGGCTAGCGGATGCACCCTCGTTTTTATCCCGTTTACCTTCTACTTGCTGTATTCTTCTGCGCTGTGGGCTGTTGCGGGCTGTAACGGCGGGACTTTCTGGCCGTTTCACGATAGTGTTAAAAGCTATGGCATCCTTCGATTTTTCTGCTGAGATTAAAGAGCTTCGCGCTATCTTCGCCTCGATTGCCGCTGTGAGCGACATTGAGGGGATTGAGCGCGCCATTGAGGACCTGTCTGCGCAGGCTGCCGCACCCGATTTGTGGGATGACGTGGAGAATGCGCAGAAGGTGACCAGTGCCCTGTCCTATAAGCAGGCGGAGTTGAACCGCTTGCGTTCGCTATCCTCTCGTATCGATGATGTTGAGGTGATGGTGGAGCTTGCAGAGGCTGAGGATGCCGAAACCGCCGCCGAACTACTGGCCGATGCCCAGGAGGAGTGCGGCCAGATTCGCGCCAAGTTGGAGGATTTGGAAGTTCTGGTCCTCCTTTCCGGTGAGTACGATCAGCGTGAGGCTGTGGTGACCATCCGTGCGGGTGCCGGTGGTGTGGACGCCGCCGACTTTGCAGAGATGCTGCTACGCATGTACCTGCGCTGGGCGGAGAAGAACGGCTACCCGACGAAGGTGTTGGACACCTCCTACGCTGAGGAGGCGGGCCTGAAGTCGGTGACTTTTGAGGTGAACGCGCCGTATGCTTTTGGCCGCCTGTCGGTGGAGGCGGGTACTCACCGCCTGGTGCGTATTTCGCCGTTTGATAATCAGGGCCGCCGCCAGACGTCGTTCGCGGCGGTTGAGGTGATTCCTCTGATTGAGCAGACGGACGCTATTGAGATTCCCGAGTCTGAGATTAAGGTGGATGTGTTCCGCTCGTCGGGCCCGGGTGGTCAGTCGGTGAATACGACGGACTCGGCGGTGCGCCTGACTCACCTGCCGACCGGCATTGTGGTCTCGATGCAGAATGAGAAGTCGCAGTTGCAGAACCGTGCGGCGGCCCTGCGCGTGTTGCAGTCTCGCCTATTGCTGTTGCGTAAGGAGCAGGAGGACGCGAAGAAGAAGGAGCTTGCCGGCGATATTAAGGCGAGCTGGGGTGATCAGATGCGTTCTTACGTGCTGCATCCGTACCAGATGGTGAAGGATTTGCGCACCGGCTATGAGGAGGGTAATACCTCTAATGTTTTGGATGGCGGTTTGAACGCCTTTATTGATGCTGGTATTCGCTGGCGTGCTTCGGGGCGCGCGGCTGAAGACAGCTAAGACGTGAAGGATTGAGTGATGGCTCAGAAAAAGAAGAAGGACGCGAAGAAGGACCCGAATAACGCGATTATTGCCCAGAATAAGAAGGCTCGCCACAACTACAACATTGTGGACACCTATGAGGCGGGCATTGTTCTGTTGGGTACCGAGGTGAAGTCTCTGCGTGATGGCGGCGCGTCCATTGTGGATGGTTTCTGCCAGGTGACCGATAACGAGTTGTGGCTCGAGGGTATTCATATTGCGGAGTACGGTTACGGTACGTGGACGAACCATGCGGCTCGTCGCCGCCGTAAATTGCTTCTGCATCGTTCGGAGATTAATAAGCTGGCGCAGAAGCTGAAGGAGACCGGTTATACGGTGGTTCCGTTGAAGCTGTACTTCTCGAATGGCCGTGCGAAGGTTGAGATTGCTTTGGCGACCGGTAAGCGTGAGTACGATAAGCGTCAGGCTCTGCGTGAGCGTCAGGATGACCTGGAAGCGCGCCGCGCGATGCGTTACCGCAACCTCGGCTAGGGAATAGTGCACCGCCTTCTCCCGCAGGGATGGCGGATACCTCCCCTACCTATAATGGTAGGTGGACGGTGCGCCAGCCGGATGCTATCTGCGATTCCACGCTCCGCCGCGCGCTGATACAAACTGTATTGATGTAAGGAGACCGATATGTCTGAGTCCTCGAACGTTCCGCCGTTGCCCGGCGGTTCTACTTCCCCCGTTTCGCAGGATAGGGCGGAGCGTAGCTCGCAGCCTGGTGTGGGGTCGAAGCCGGGTTCGGGGCTGGCTATCGCCTCTTTGGTCTGCGGTATTTTGGGTACTCTGACCGGTATTTTTATCTATAGTGGAGTTTCTCTTGGCCTGGCGGGTATCGTGCTGGGTATTGTTGCGCTGGTGAAGGTGAAGAACGGTACCGCTTCCGGTAAGGGCCTGGCGATTGGTGGTATTGTGACCGGTGTCCTGAGCTTCGTGGTGGCCGCGGTGACCATCTCGGTTCTCGTACTGAACGCCATGATGGGCCAGGAATGCATCAACAACGGTCACGAGACCGCTGATGGCGGTTACGTGTGCACTCTGGGTGGGCATGAGCAGACTTTGAGCCCTTCGGAGTATAAGAACCTGAGCCGTTTCTAATGCGAACGAGGCTGCTTTCTAGTGTGGGCGGCATGCACGCCAGCTCTGGAGCATATTCGTGGGTGGGAGGCGTAGCGGCTTTCCTTGGCGAAAAGATGACGTGGTGTATGGCTAAAGAGCGGCTTGTTTATATAATAATTGGGTAAGGCTTGGCGTTACGTGGCGCTTTGAGCGAGATGAAACTGTTCACTGCAACTGTGAAAGAAAGAATGACGGATGTCTGAGAATAACTACGGAAACCCCCAAGGGAACGGGCAGAACCCCTATGCTGCTCAGCAGCCTGCTTCTTCCCAGCAGAATGATGCGTACGGTCAGGGCTCGTACGGCCAGTCCTCGTATGGCCAGGATTCAGCCGCTCAGTCCTCCTACGGCCAGAACTCGTATGGTCAGTCCTCCTATGGTCAGGGTTCCTACGGCCAGGAGGGTCAGAACCAGTTCGGTCAGGATTCCTCGGCTCAGCAGCCTTCTCAGTATGGCCAGGGATACCCCCAGCAGGGCCAGCCGGGTGAGTTTGATAACTACCAGTACCAGCAGAACTCCTACCAGCAGCCCGGCCAGGATCTCTACAACTACGGCCAGCAGGGTAATTACCCTTACCAGGCCTCGAAGAAGACCCCGGCGTTGGCTATCACCTCGATGACTCTCGGTATTGTTGGTATTCTGACCGGTTTCTTCGCCATCGGTCTGCTCCTGGGCATTGTTGCCGTTGTTCTGGGCATCATTTCGCTGAAGCAGACTAAGGCTGCCGGTGCGGGTCAGGGCTTTGCAATTACCGGTATCATTACCGGTGCTTTGGCCTTTATCTTCGGCCTTATCATGGTGTTTGTTTATATCTTTGCCTTCCAGACCGTGCAGAAATGTGCCGAGGTTGGTACTAACGACGGCCACGGTCACGTAGTCTGCCAGGTTGGTGACGATCCGGACGACCTCATGACTGTCCCGGCACGTTAATAAACTTTATTGCGCTACTTGAGGAGCGTGTAAGGGGAGGGGCGGAGCGCTCAGATTTTCTGAGGCTCCGCCCCTCCTTTCGTATGTGGGGAGTTTGTATTGGTGGGAGGGGAGAGATACTCGGCGCATGCATGTTGGGGGGGCGAGAGACTTGCGCTCGCGCGGGCGCCTCCGATATACTGAATCTCTACCGTGTTTGAATGGCACCATGGCGTCTAGGTACGTTGAGGAAAACTTTCAGAAGACGGTGGGCTTTTTGATAAAAGCATAGGGGGATGATCGGTTTCGACGATGTGAGTTGAGATGGGTGAAGCGTGCCGAGGATGCAGGGTTATCTCGTTAACGCCCTCTGCAAAAAATTAAGTGCAGAATCTAAGCGCACTGACTTCGCACTCGCTGCCTAAGCGCGAGTTGCCGTCTGTCGGCCTGAGCATGCCTTTGGCTCAGTTACCGGCATCGACTTAAAAGGCCACTGCTGCTAGCCCTTGTTGCGGGGGTTAGCGGGACTTTTACGTGACTAGGTTCGTCGGTATATGTGTTTATGCAAGTACCGGAGCCGAAAAGTAGCGTTCGCATAAACTGCGCACGGAGAAGCCCCGTTGACGCCACATCGGACCGGGGTTCGATTCCCCGCATCTCCACGATCTCCCAACCGTCCGCTCACCTTCACCGGTGTGCGGCGATGATTATCGGTTCCAATCCAGAGGAAGAACCGCGGTAGGTTTCTACCACCCGGCAGGACGCCCCACGGCGTCACCTGCCGGGTCTTTTTTATACCCGCTGCGGGGAGAGGAGTACACAAGAATGACCGCATCGTAACGAGAACGTCACGTAAGAAGACGTAGAGAGAGATCATGACGTAGTATCAAAGAGTAGATATCATTCTGACGACGCGACGCTTGAGCCTTCGCGGCCGTATGATGAACGATAGAGAGCCAATGGATACCCACGTTGCCGGGTGTTCTGGGGGCGTACCGTCACCCACCGGAACTCGGCGACACCCGATCAAGGACACACCATGGATAACCAGAACCCCACTTCCGCTTCCGGTGGTGCCCACGGCGGATTCGCCCCGGCATCAAACACTAGCGCTCCCTACGGCGCTTCACAGGCTCAGCCCGGGGAGCCCGGCACCGTTGCCGCTCCTTCTTTTCAGCCCGCCTACGGCGCTCCGAGCGGTCAGCCTGGCGCACCTGCGGGAGTAGCTGTCGCGCCTGCTGCCTACCCCGATCGCGACGATACCTACCGCCGTATTCCGGCTGAATACACCGTTCCAGAAGAACACCGCCGACCTTACGGCGATGCCACCGGCGACTTCCGTGGCCCCGGCTACTTCTACTCCGTCGGCGCCTTCTGCTCCGGCCTGGGGGCCCTGGTGCTTGCCATCTACGCCTGGATGGTTGTGGGTCTACGTTCCCTCGAGATGAGCGATACCAGTAGCCGTAGCTACCGTTCCAGCTCGTTGGCCTACGATTCGACTTCGGTTGTCGGTCTTTTCCTGACGGGCCTAATTCCCGCCGGTATCGCAATCTGGCTGGCCATCTACTCCGCGCAGGTCAATAGCGGCCACGCCACGAAGTACACCTCGAGGATGAACACGTTCAACATCTTCGCCTACATCCTTGCCGGCCTGAGCATTCTGGCCATGCTCGGCGTTCTGTTTGCCGCTCTATAAAGACACGGCATAATACAGGAAGGCGGCGGCACCCCGGTATTGGGGTGCCGCCGCCTTCGTTGTACGCGCTGTTCTGGCGGAGAAAAAAGCTCTAACCCTCTGTACTGAGAATTTGGAGGACCTGCTCCTGTACCGCGGCGGTATTACTGGCCACCAGCGACACCGCCTCGGACGTACCGGTGTGCTCGGGTAGGTTGCCCTCGAGGGTGGAGGCAACGCCACCAGCCTCACGGATGATGGGCAGGAGAGCCGCCACCTCGAAGAAGGACAGGGACGGATCAACAGCGGTATCCACAGCTCCTTCAGCGAGCAGGCACGCCGACCAGAAGGAGCCGTAGGCGCGGGAACGGTTCGCAGAGCGTAGGAGATGCAACAGGCGCGGGGTAAGGTCCGGGACTGAGGGACCGGCCCCCTCCCACGAAGCGATATCCGTGTACGCCACGGAGAGAAGGTTGAGCGGCGTCACCTCAGAAACCTGGAGGCGGGTTGCCTGCGCGAGCGACTTGCCCGTGTACGCACCCGAACCGCGGGCCGCCCACCAGCGACGGCCCAACGCCGGGGCGGAGACCACGCCCACCACCGGCTCACCCTGGTCCAGCAGGGCGATGAGCGTCGCCCACACGGGAACACCACGACGGAAGTTATCCAGCTCGGCGAGAGGTGCGATAACCCACTGACGTGCCGCCTGGCCGTTGTGACCAGCATGTTCGCCAGCGATGCCGTCTCGGGTGCGGACCCTCGACAGCTGAGCCCGCAATAGTTCCTCAACCTCCAGAGCAGCCTCCAGAGCATAATCGGCGGGTGCCTCCGGAACGACTGGCTCGGGTTCGGCTTTCTGCTGCGCGGCACGCTGCCAGGGTGCCAGGGGAACGGGTTCAGCTGGCTTCTGCTCCTTATCACCGATGGCGGTACCGCCATCGGTGGGGGAGTACGCGGGGCGGTCACGGAAACGGGAGGAGCTGACCCGGTCCACGCTATCGGCCAGAATATGCGCGAGACGCAGGTCGTCGGTGTACAGCGGGGTACGGCTCATGGTTGGCTCTTCTCACAGTAGTAATCGGTGATGAGGTGTGTGGTTAGGCGAGGGCGCCCAGCTCCTTCTCAGAGTCCCCCTCCTCGGGGGTCAGCAGCAGAAGCCTGCGTAGCGATTCTAGACGCTCGGGACCACTGGGGCCTGCCTTCCCCGCGGCCACGTAGGCTTCGATACCGCAATCGGGGGCCTGCGCCGCGTGGGTGCAACCCTTCGGGCAGTCGGCGGCGCCGGGGGCCAACTCAACGAAAGCATCGACCACGGTCTCACGCGGTACATGCGCCAGTCCGAAGGAACGAATGCCCGGGGTGTCGATAATCCAGGTACCCGCAGGAACTGGGCGACCATCGTGCTCCACGGGGCGTAGAGCCAGGGCTGAAGAGGAGGTGTGTCGGCCTCGACCGGTCACCGCGTTCACGTGACCGGTTGCGCGGTCCGAACCGGTCAGCGCATTCACTAGCGTGGACTTACCCACACCCGAGTGTCCTAGTAGGACCGATACCTCACCCAGCAGCTCCTGCAGCAGCTCCTGCACGGGAGCCGACTCGAGACCCCGGGCGCCATCCTGGCTGGGCGCCAGACCGTCCGAGGAGGCCGAGAGAACAATCTTGAGGCCGCTGGCTGTGTAGTAGTCCAGCAGATGCTGGGGGTAACGCACATCGGTCTTCGTGATGCACAGAATCGGCTCGATTCCGGCGTCAACCGCCGCCACCACGGCGCGGTCGATGAAGCCGGTACGCGGTTCGGGGTTGGCCGCAGCAACCACGATGACGAGCTGCTGGGCGTTGGCCACGACTACGCGTTCCGAGGGGTCGGTGTCGTCGGCGCTTCGGCGTAGCACGGAGGTGCGCTCACCCAGACGCACGATGCGCGCCAAGGTATCTTTCGCGCCGGAGGTATCTCCCACCACGTCCACGAAGTCGCCGGTCACGATCGGGGTGCGGCGCAGTTCCTTGGCACGGGCGGCAATCAGGGTGCGCTCGTCCTCGGTGCCTTCGTCCACGACCACGGACCAGCGGCCCCGATCCACGGTAATCACGCGGCCGCGGATGGCTTCCTCGAAGGTGGGGCGGTCCTTCGTGCGGGGTCGAGAGCCCTTTTTGTTGGGGCGAACGTGCACATCCGACTCATCCCACTCGGAGAAGTCACGAACATTCATGCGGGAGGAACCCATTAGCGCACCTCCTCGGTGTTCTGCGCATTCTGCGGGGTTTCGGGGGCCTCGCCGGCCCACTGCGCGAGCATTCCCTCCCACATGGAGGTGAACTCGGGCATCGTCTTTGCGACGGTTCCGACGTTCTGCACGACGGTGTTTCCGCGGCAAAGGCCGATAATGGCCGCGAAGGTAGCCATCCGGTGGTCGTCGTAGGTGTGGGCCACCACGGTCTCGGCGTGGGCATCCGCGGGAATGGGAGCCTCAATTACGAGGCCGTCCTCAGTATCGCGGGCACAGCCGCCCAGACGGTTGATCTCGGCGGCTAGGGCAGCCAGACGGTCCGTCTCGTGGCCGCGCAGATGCGCAATGCCGTGCAGTTTGACGGGGCCGTGCGCCAGCGCGCACAGGGCCGCCATGGTCGGGGCGAGCTCGCCTCCAGCTGACAGGTCGTAGCTGAGCGGCCCCTCCGGCAGAGAATGCGGACCGGTCACGGTCAGAGCACCGTCGTGATACTCGACGCGCGCACCCAGAGTCGGCAGAAGCTCACGCCACATATCGCCCACCTGCGTGGTGCCAGCCGAAGAATCAGCCGCGGGGGCGGGCCAGTGGGGAACACGCACCGAAGCACCTGTGGCTACGGCAGCCGCAAGGAAGGGGCCGGCATTCGACAAATCGGGTTCCACGGTGACCTCAAAACCGGGGAAAGAACCTGGGGAAACAACCCAGCGATACTCGCCGCCCTCGGCGGGATAGTGCTCCTGCACCTGCACACCACGTTCGCGGAGCGCCTCGACCGTCATCTGAATGTGCGGAATTGAGGGAACCGAGGAGCCCTCATGCACGAGCACGAGCCCCTTCGGCAGGCGCGGAGCCATAAGCAGAAGCGCAGAGACGAACTGCGAAGACGAAGAAGCATCAATCCGAACGACGGGGGCCTCATCCACCGGCGAGGAAGCTAGGCCCGCGGTGTGCAGAATGAAAGGTAGCGCATCGGGAGCCTCAACACAGTCCACGTGCACACCCAGCTGGCGCAGGCCCTCCAGCACGGGGCCCATAGGACGCTGGCGTGCGTGCGGGTCACCGTCAAAGGCGAACTCACCGGGTAACAGGGCCGCCAGGGCGGGTACGAAACGCATCACGGTGCCGGCCAGACCGCACTCGATGCTGACGTGGCGAGCCTCGCGAACCCCAGAAGGCTCGCCTGGCTCCGAGAAATCCAACGGGGTAACCCGCAGGTCGGGGCCGAAGGGCGAATCGGTGGGAACGAGCTCAACCCCGGCACCCAGGCGGCGCAACGCCTCAATCATGAGGGCAGAATCGCGGGAGTGCAGGGGCGCGCGCAGGTACGAGGGAGAATCGGCCAGGGCAGCCAGAAGCAGGTACCGGTTCGTGAGCGACTTCGAACCAGGGATATGCACCGTCGCGTGACGGCCGGCGGCCGAAGCAGGGGCTGGGGGAGCGGGCCAATCACCCGTGGACAGCTGCACTGAAGCGTCGCTCATAAATCCTCTTCCAAATCGGCACGCTACGGATATAGCTCACGCACACGGCGGAACCCGTAGCCGGTCTAGGTCTATTCTACCGGGTGAAGATTGGCCCCACCTCGCCGGAACCCCCAGATGAGACAGGCCCGCCCGGCACTCGCGAGGCCCGGCACTCGAAGGGAACGCCGAGTAGGCCCTGGAAGAAAACCGAAAGACGCGGCGCCTAGATACGCACTTGATTGCAGAAGTCCCGCACATCCTGTAGCAGACGGTTCTTAAGCTCTGCCGGAGCTTTCTGCGCACAAGATGAACGCATCTTTTCGCGGAGCGCCAGCTCGAAATCCTTCACATCAGCGCATTCGGGGCAAGCGGTGAGGTGACGCTGAATCGTGCGCACCTGTTCGCTACTCAACTCGCCATCCAGGAACTCGTAGAGCTTCTTAAGAGTCGTGGAGCAAGGCTCACCGCCACAGTCCTCAGAAAGGGTAGCAGAGGTATTCGGGGTGTCAGACATCAGAGGTTCCTTTCGCACGAAAGATGCCGGGAATAGCAGTAGGTAAACGCTCGAGGGGCTACACCGATTTAGAGGAGGTTTTCGCCCTGGCTTTGCTTGTTGCGGAGGCGGCCTTCGCCTCAACCTTGGCAACGGTGGAGGGACGCAGACCGTTCTCCCTCGCATAGTCGAGCAACTTCTCACGCAGGATGCGTCGGCCTCGGTGCAGACGCGACATCACCGTGCCCATCGGAATATCCATAATCTCGGCGATGTCCTTGTAAGCGAAGCCCTCAACATCGGAGTAGTACACCACCATGCGGAAATCCTCGGGCAGAGAGCTCAGCGCCTCACGCACTTCGGTGCCCGGCAGGGCGCTGAGCGCCTCCGCCTCCGCTGAACGCAAGCCCACCGCGTCATGCTCACCGGCGGCGGCCAGCTGCCAATCCTCGACGGTTTCGCCCTGACTCTGCTGCGGTTCGCGCTGACGCTTGCGGTACAGGTTGATATACGTATTCGTGAGGATGCGGTACAGCCACGCCTTCAGGTTCGTGCCCTCGGTGAACTGGTGGTAGGACGCGAAGGCCTTCATGTAGGTCTCCTGCACCAGATCTTCAGCGTCGGCGGGGTTGCGGCTCATGCGTAGGGCCGCGCCGTAGAGCTGGTCCACGTACTGCATGGCCTGTGCGGTAAAACGTTCACGTAGCTCGCGGGTGTCCTTGGCACTGACACTCTGAGTGTCTGCGGTCTCGGCCATGATTCCTCCTCTCTACGGGAACGCTCCATACGGTCACCGTAGAACATAACGTCTGATTTGGGGCTTTATTCCCCGCACCCGGGTGATGAGGGGGGGGTAAAGCAAAACCCCGGGTTCGAATAGAAGATTCGATACGCCGGGGTTTTAAAGTGTATGCAAGATACCTTATGCGTTGGGGCGCTTACCGTGGTTTGCGCCGCCCTTACGACGGTCCTTGCGCTTACGACCGCGCTTGCTCATGAGAGCCTCCTTATAGTGTCCATGGAAACACGCCCCACCTTCGCGGTGCGTGTTCCTCGTTAACTGCCCTGTGAGAGGCGGTCACCGAAAATCGGTGGTCCACGCTATAGGGGCAACGCCGTCTATTTTTTCATAGAAACGGCCTGATTGCATCTTGGAACCGAGATATGAGCGAAAAAACACGAAGTTTCTTCACCCACTACTTCCAAAGGATTAGCCGTGCTCCGGGATGTTCAGCCAGTTGTACCAGCCGCGGTGCAGCACGAGCCAAGCCATGAGGCCGTAACCGGACTGGCCGGGGCGACCATCGTTTGCAGCCAGGTCGTTACGCCACTGTTCGTGGTGCAGTAGCGGGTTGAAAGTGTCCACGTACACGTGGTTGCGGCGGGTCACGACGTCAGCGTATGCGGCCGACAGGTCGGCGATGCGGCGGTTACGCTCGGCATCTAGAGTCGGCGGGGGACCGACAACCAGAACCTTGATGTTGTTCTGCGAAGCCATGTCCACAATGTTGGCCAGGTTCAAACGGGAGCGTGCGCTGGTCAGACCCAAATCGATATCAAAGGTCGACGGAGCGATGACAAGGCGGTTGTCGGCGCCCGGAACAAAGCGGCGGCGGGCCTCCTCAAACCAGCGAGCGTTGAGCTGTTCGCTGCCTTCATTGGGTGCGGCCAGGTTGTACGCCGCGATGGATGCGGTGGTCTGCGGGGTGCGCGCCATGACCCGGCCGAACCAGCCAAGGGTACGGGGATCGCCAACACCGGCGAGCAGGTCATCGCCGACTGCCACAATTCGAATATTGCGTTGCTCCACGGAATTCTTTCTTCTGCAGGATGGGCCCGCCGTGAGAGGCGGCAGGGCACGTGAGTAATAGTCTTTATATCTAGGATAAGCGCTTACGGGCCGGTTTTCGAACTTAACCCCCTATCCACAAGCATCCGAGACCAAAAACCCGTCGCCCCGCTAGGCGTACCTGACGGGGCGACGGGTGATGAACGGTTAGAGCTTCAACCGGTTAGCCTTCGAAGACCTGCTTGAGCAGAGCCTCGTTCTCAGCAGCGTGCAGCTTGCCGGTACCGGCAGCCGGGGAAGCAGCGGCCGGGCGGGAAGCCAGACGCACGCGTCGGTCGAGCAGCGGCAACAGGTTGACCGCCATGAACGGCCACTGACCCTGGTTAGCCGGCTCGTCCTGAGCCCACACAACGTCGGTAGCGTTGGAGTACAGGGCAAGCTGGCCCTTGATCTCCTTCTCAGGCAGCGGGTACAGCTGCTCCACCGAGACAATCGCGGTCTTGGTGTCGCCGCGGCGCTCGCGCTCAGCCTCGAGATCGTAGTAGAGGCGGCCGGACACGAAGACCAGACGCTCTACCTGAGCCGGGTTAATACCCGAGCGGTCGCCAATCACCGGCTGGAACGAGCCTTCGGTGAAGTCCTCAATCGAGGAGGCGGCAGCCTTCAGACGCAGCAACTGCTTGGGGCTAATCACCACCAGCGGCTTGTACGGGCGGTGCTGAGCGTGGCGGCGCAGCAGATGGAAGTGTGAAGCCGGGGTCGAGGGGACCGCAACGGTCATGTTGTTCTCAGCGCACAGCTGCAGGTAACGCTCGATGCGTGCCGAAGAGTGGTCAGGACCCTGACCCTCGTAGCCGTGAGGCAACAGCATGACCAGCGAGGAGCGCTGGCCCCACTTCTGCTCGGAAGAAGACACGAACTCGTCGATGATGGTCTGGGCGCCGTTGGCGAAGTCACCGAACTGAGCCTCCCACACGACCAGCGAGTCGGGGCGCTCCACCGAGTAACCGTACTCAAAGCCGAGCACACCGTACTCCGAGAGGAAAGAATTGTAGATACGGAACTTACCCTGATCCTCGGAAAGGTGCTGCAACGGCGACCACTCTTCGTCAGTCAGGTGGTCGTGCAGGACCGCGTGACGCTGAACGAAGGTACCGCGCTGAACATCCTGACCGCTCATACGAACGTCGGTGCCCTCCAGCAGCAGCGAACCGAAGGCGAGCAACTCACCCATGCCCCAGTTCACATGACCGCTACGGCCCATCTCAACACGCTGATCCATGAGCTTCTTCAGCTTCTTATGGATGGTGAAGCCCTCGGGAGCCTGACCGAAAGCGTCAGCAATACGCTGGAAAGTCTCCAAGGAGATTGCAGTCTTGCCTGCGTGAACCACCTCGGTGTTCTGCTGAGCAGCTGGCAGCTCCAGGCCCGAAACGTGAGGAGCGGACGGAGCCGGTGCCGAGGACTGAGTCTCGACGAAGATAGCGTCCAGCTTCGAGTGGTAGGAATCCAGAACCTCGTCTGCCTCCTCCTGGGAGACATCGCCACGGCCCACCAAATCCTGTGCATACAGGGTGCGGGTCGAGGGCAGTGCGTCGATGTCCTGGTACATCTTCGGCTGGGTCATCGACGGGTCATCGGCCTCGTTGTGACCGCGGCGGCGGTAGCAAATCAGGTCGATAACCACATCGCGGCCGAAGCGCTCGCGGTACTCGAAGGCCAGGCGTGCGGCGCGGACCACAGCATCCGGGTCATCAGCGTTGACGTGGAAGACCGGGGCCTTAGTCATACGCGCGATATCGGAGGGGTGGGTTGCGGTGCGGCCATCGTTGGGCAGGGTGGTGAAGCCAATCTGGTTGTTCACCACGATGTGCAAGGTACCGCCGGTGGTGTACGCCTTCAAGCCTGCCATCTGCAGGGTCTCCATAACGATGCCCTGGCCAGCGAACGCGGCGTCACCGTGAATCAGGATCGGCAGAACCGGGTAGCCCTCAACGCCCTGCTCGCGGTAGACGTCCTGCTTAGCGCGGACGATGCCCTCGAGCACGGTGTTAGCGGCTTCGAGGTGCGAGGGGTTTGCGGCCACGTACACCTGGGTCTGCTTGCCGGAGTCGGAGGTGAAGACCCCCTCGGTGCCGAGGTGGTACTTCACGTCACCGGAGCCACCCTCGTAGGGAGCTGCAGTGCCGGAGAACTCACGGAAAATCTGAGCGTAGGACTTGCCCGCAATGTTGGTCAGAACATTCAAACGACCGCGGTGTGCCATACCGATGGCAACACCCTTCAGGTCCTTGTTAGCTGCCTTGTCCAGAACAGCGTCCAGCAGCGGAATCAGGGACTCGCCACCCTCCAGGGAGAAGCGCTTCTGACCCAGGTACTTGGTCTGCAGGAAGTTCTCGAACGCCTCAGCCTCAACCAGCTTCGAGAGAACGCGCAACTGCTCCTCGCGGTTGGGCTTGGTCACGCCGTGCTCCAGGTGCTCCTGGACCCAAGCGCGAACCTCAGGATCCTCGGAGTACATGTACTCGACCGAGAGGGAACCCGAGTATGCCTCGTGCAGACGCTCCAGGATGGTGCGTAGCGGCAGACGCTCGGCACCGCCGAAACCGCCGGTCGGGTAGACGCGGTCCAAATCCCACAGAGTCAGACCGTAGCGCTCCAGCTTCAGGTCCGGATGCGAACGCATCTCATAGCCGACGGGGTTGGTGGCCGCGGTCAGGTGGCCGTGCACGCGGTACGCGTGAATCAGCTGCTGAATACGGGCGACCTTCGAAATCTCGTGCTCGTCATCGATGTGGTTGTCACGGGCCCAACGCACCGGCTTGAACGGGATGTGCAGGTCGCGGAAGATAGCGTCGTAGAAGTCATCGCCGCCGAGCAGGTAGTGCTCGACCAGCTTCAGGAACTCGCCAGAACCGGCGCCCTGAATCACACGGTGATCGTAGGTGCTGGTCAGGGTGATAATCTTCGACAGGCCCTGCTGAGTAATCAGCTTCTCGGACAGGCCACGGAACTCAGCCGGGTACTCAAGAGCACCCACACCAATAATGGCGGCCTGACCCTTCGACAGACGGGGCACCGAGTGAACGGTACCGATACCGCCAGGGTTGGTCAGCGACACAGTAGTGCCGCGGAAGTCCTCAATGGTCAGTGCACCGTTACGGCCACGCTTGACGATGTCGTTGTAAGCGTCCCAGAACTCGCGGAAGCTCAGCTGCTCTGCACCCTTAATGTTCGGAACCACCAGGTTACGCGAACCATCAGGGCGGGGAATATCAATTGCCAGGCCGAAGTTCACGTGAGCATTGTGAACGGCAACGGGCTTACCCTTCTCATCCACGTTGTAGGTCACGTTCATGGAGGGCATAGCCGCAACGGCGCGGATGACCGCGTAACCAATGATGTGGGTGAAGGAAACCTTACCGCCGCGGGTGCTGGCCAGGTACTTGTTGATGGCGCTACGGTTCTCAATCAGGAGCTTAGCGGGGACCGCGCGAACAGTCGTAGCGGTGGGGACGGTCAGCGACTCTTCCATGGTCGTGACGACCGCCTTGGCGGGGCCACGCAGGGGGACAATCTTGTCTTCAGCAGGTTCCACGGTATTAGCTTTCGGAGTAGCAGGTGCGGGGGAGGGGGCAGCAGGTGCTTTCGTAGGCTTCGATGCCACGGGAGCGGCGGGGGCTGCGGGAGCCGCAGGAGCGGCGGCGGGAGTTGCGGGAGCCACGGGAGCAGCCGGTGCGGCTACGGCGGGGCTCGGAGCACTCGCGGTACCGGCGCCTCCCAGCGCCTTGTCGATGGTCTCAAAAATGGGCCACCATGAAGGGTCCACGAGGTTCTTGTCCTTTTGGTAACGCTCGTACTGTTCTTCAACGAACCATTCGTTACCGGCAAATTCCTCAGGCACCAGATGTTCTGGCAGATTTGGCACGTTAAACGCCTCTTCCAATTAGTGTGAATTTATCCGTCGCGTCCGGGACTCACCCCGGCATAGACGACCCGCGTCTTCGAGGGGCGAATCATCACGCTGAGCATGCGCGCATCGCCTGCAGTAGAGGCCGTATGTGCGGGGTTCGCACCGTACAAACCTGCCTAGCGTGCCGTGAACGTCGGGGATCATCCGCTACCTGGCGGCACACTCATGCTCCTATGTATAAGTGTAGAGAGAATTACCGTGAAGTTTCCAGCTGAGAATAGCATGTAGACAATGCAATTTTTCACTCAACACGGTTCAAATAAGGTAAGGGTCGTCATAAAGCCCCTCACGAGGCCTTCCGCCTAGAACGGAACCGACAATGAGCCACGAAGCGGTACAGAACCTTCGCTAGAATATGGGGTATGGATGACCCTTCGAGTACGAACATACACACAGACCAACGCGGAGTATCCGCACTATTCCGCAACCCGACCGCTACTCTCCCCAAACTTGGCCCCTCGCCCCAACATGAGGCGGTGACCGAGTGGATCTGATTCTACTGCTGATTGGGTTGCTACTCATTCTGGGAACCGGATTCTTCGTGGCCGTCGAATTCTCTCTCGTGGCCCTCGAAGCCACCACCGTGCAACAGGCCAAAGACTCCGGCGACAAGGCCGCAGACGCCGTCCTGCACTGCCTTAAGACCCTGTCTACGCAGCTCTCCAGCTGCCAGATCGGTATCACCATCACCACCCTGCTCACCGGTTACACCCTGGATGCCGCCATCAAGGCACTCACGACGGGCGCCATCGGCAGTCTGGGCTTACCGAGCGGGATAACCGACGTCCTGACTCTCATCCTTGCGATGCTCATCGCGACCCTGCTATCCATGGTGATGGGCGAACTGTTGCCCAAGGGACTCGCTATCGCGGACCCCTACACCATGGCCCGCCGTCTTGCCCCCTTCCAGCTGAACTTTACCCGCATTATTTCGCCGCTCGTACGCATTATGAACGGTTCCGCAAACTGGATTCTGGACCGATTCGGTATGGAAGCCAAGGAAGAACTCTCCGCCGCCCGCACCCCCGACGAACTCTCCTCGATGGTGCGCCGATCCGCCAAGGAAGGCACCCTCGACTCCGCTGTAGCCCGCTTCCTGGACCGTACCCTGCGCTTCTCCGAGCTGACCGCCTCCGAGGTCATGACCCCGCGAGGCCAGGTCTCCATGCTCGAAGACACCGCACCCGTCAGCGATATTATCGAGCTGGCACGCTCCACCGGACACTCCCGATTCCCGCTCTACAAGGGCGACCACGACAACATCGTGGGCGTTGTACACGTCAAGAAGGCCGTGGGCGTTCCCCCCGAAGTGCGCGGCACCCTCGAAGCCGGCACACTCGCCGAAGATGTCTTGCAGGTCCCCGAAACCCTGCACCTGGACGCCCTGCTCACCCAGCTGCGCCAGGGAGCCCTACAGCTCGCCGTGGTCCTCGACGAATACGGCGGAACCGCGGGCATCGCAACGCTCGAAGATCTCGTAGAAGAAATCGTCGGCGAAGTCTCCGACGAACACGACCGCGGACGCACCGAGCGTCCCCTGCGCTACGGCAACGGCGACTGGGTCTTCTCTGGCCTGCGCCGCCCCGACGAAATCAACGCCCTTATTCCCGGACTCGAGGTTGAGGAAAGCCCCGAGTACGAGACGGTCGGCGGCTTTATGATGGATCGACTCGGCCGCATCCCCGAAATCGGCGACACCGTCCCGGTCACCGGGGGCACCCTGCGCGTTGACGCCCTCGAAGGCCGGCGCGTTGACCGCATCCGATTCACCCCCGACTCTGAAGAAAACTCGGCTCACGAGGACACCGCACCGAAGAAGGGAGTACGCGCATGAACGACTGGGTAGCCATCGCACTGCTGGTCCTGCTGCTTGCCGGAAACGCCTTCTTCGTCTCCGGTGAGTTCTCCATCATGTCCACTCGACGAGCACAGGTCGAACCTCTGGCGGAGGACGGCAACAAACGGGCGCAGACCGTCATCTACGCTCTCGAACACGTCTCGCTCATGCTCGCCACCTGCCAGCTGGGCATCACCATCTGTTCGCTGCTCATCCTGAACGTCTCAGAGCCTGCACTGCACCACCTGCTGGAGACGCCCATGCACCTGGTCGGTCTACCCACCATGGTTGTCGATGTGCTGGCCTTCGGCATCACCCTCATCCTGGTCACCTACCTGCACGTCATCTTTGGTGAAATGGTGCCCAAGAACGCGACCGTCACCCTCGGCGCTCGAGGCCTGGCCCTCTGGGTCGTGCCGCCGCTGGTACGGGTCTCCAAGGTCTTCGCACCCATCGTTGCCCTGCTCAACAACCTCTCCAACGGCCTGCTGCACCTCATGAAGGTCGAAGCTAAAGACGAGGTCGCCTCGACCTTCACCCTGGGCGAGCTGCAGACCATCGTGGCCACCTCAACCGCCGAAGGCACCGTGGAGGACGACGCCGGCGTGATTGAAGGCGCTCTCGAGTTCACCGAGAAGGAAATCTCCGACATCATGGTGACCGGTGACAAGCTCATCACCCTGCCTTTCGGCAGCACCCCCGCCGAGCTGGAACACGCCGTAGCCCGCAGCGGCTACTCGCGATTCGTCATCACCGACAGCGACGGAACCTACATGGGATACCTGCACGTGAAGGATGCGCTCGCTATCTCCCCGGAGCGGTTCAACGACCCCTTCCCCTGGTATAAGCTGCGCTCGCTGGACACGCTCTCGCCGACCACGGATATCGACGACGCTCTGACCTCGATGCAACGCACCCGAACCCACATCGCGCAGGTTATGGACAGCCACGGCCGCACCCTGGGCGTGGTCTTCCTGGAGGACGTACTCGAGGAGCTTGTCGGCGAAATCAGCGACACCACGCAGGACGAGGTGCGCGAACGTATTCGCCGCCAGCGAGCCCGAGCTACGGGTCGGGACGCCGACTAAAGCGACGCTCGCCCCCCGGTTCAGCTCCTCGATGCTCTTGCCGTCTGAGAGCCGCCCGCAGCATAAACGATGTCCCGTGCTTCAGTGCCCACAGCTCTGAAGCACGGGACATTCGTTTACCTGAACCGTCGATAAGGTATGCCTCCAAAGGGTACCGAACGCGGGTATTCACCGGGCCTGGGCAATGAATAAAGAGTTGTTTATACGGGTATGCACATGGTGTAGTTAAGAGCGGAAGAAACGCATCAGCAGAGAAAACGAGCAGAAAGAGAACGATATGTCGCATCGCCCCATCACCCGCAAGCATTTCCTCACCGCGCTGGGGTCCCTCGCGGCGACCTCCCTCTTTCTAACCGGTTGCGCCACCGAGAACAGCCCTTCCGGTTCGAACCCCTCCGGCAAATCGAATGGCAAGGTTAAGGTACTCGCCTCTACCGACGTGTACGCCGACATCGTGAAGCAGGTCGGCGGCGATAACGTTGAGGTTAGCGCGCTGATTTCCTCCACCGGTACCGATCCCCACTCTTACGAAGCCACCAGCTCCGACCGTCTCAAGGCTAAGGACGCATCCCTGATTGTTATCAATGGCGCGGGCTACGACCTGTTCCTCGAAGACCTGGCCGGTAAGGATAACGCCTCCCAGAAGGTCGTGAACGCAGTCAAGGTCAGCGGCAAACTCACCGACGCAGAATACGACCATCTGGTGAATGACCACCGCGGTGGCGAACACCACGAGGACGGTGGCGATCACGCCCACGCTCACGAGTTCAACGAACACCTCTGGTACGACTTCGAGACCGTCAAGAAGGTCGCCCAGCAGATTGCCGAGAACCTCGCCACCCTGGACTCCGCGCACGCTGAGGCCTACCGCTCGAACGTAGCTAACTTCGTCAAGGAGTTGGACGGCCTCGAAGCCTCTGCAAAGGCCATCTCTGGTGCGGGCAAGAAGTACCTCTATACCGAGCCCGTACCCGACTACCTGATTTCCTCTACTGGCGCCGAGAACGCAACCCCCAGTGAGTTTGCTGAGGCTGTCGAGGCAGGTAACGACGTTCCCGCCCTCGTGCTGAAGGAAACCAAGGACCTCATCAGCGAGAAGAAGGTGCAGCTACTGGCCTATAACGAGCAGACCGCTACCTCCCAGACCAACGAGGTCCTGCAGGCTGCGAAGGACGCCTCCGTGAACTACGTATCCTTCACCGAAACCCTGCCCGAGAACACCGACTACCTGGCATGGATGAAGACCAACGTCAGCAACCTCGAAAAGGCGCTCTCCTAAGTGACTGATAACAATAACGGTGCCGCCCCCGCGATTTCGATTCGCGGGGGTAGCCTCGCTTTCGGGGCCCGCACCCTCTGGAAAAATCTCACCCTTGATATCGGAGCCGGGGAGTACTTCGCGGTGCTCGGCCCGAACGGCTCCGGCAAATCAACCTTCCTCAAGGTCATCCTCGGTCTGACGGGTCTCAACTCCGGCGAAATTTCGGTGCTCGGCAAGCCTGCACGCCTGGGCAATCCCGGCGTCGGGTACGTGCCCCAGCAGAAGGCAATTGACCCCTCCACCCCGATGCGCGCCCGCGACCTCGTGGGCCTGGGTGTGGACGGACACCGCTGGGGCATCCGCCTGCACGGCCGTAAATACCGTGCCAAGGTCGACGAACTCCTCGAAGCCGTCGGTGCGACCGAATACGCGAACGTTCCGGTGGGTCTGCTCTCCGGCGGTGAGCAGCAGCGCCTACGTATTGCCCAGGCCCTCGCGAACGACCCGAAGATTCTGCTAGCTGATGAGGCGCTCCTCTCCCTAGATCTGAACCACCAGTACGCCGTGGCGGAGCTGATTCACCGGTTCAACCGCGAGCGCGGGGTCTCGGTGATTTTCGTGACGCACGAAATCAACCCGATTATTGAGCACGTGGATCGTGTGCTCTACCTGGCCAACGGCCGCTTTACGGTCGGCTCGGTCGAGGAGGTTATGACGAGTGAGACCCTCACCTCCCTGTACGGAACTCCGGTGAGTGTGCTCAAATCCAATGGCCGTTACGTGGTGGTGGGGGAGACCCATGCCAGCGATCACTGCCATGTTGAAGGTGGCGACCAGAACATCCACGGTGCCCACCTGCGAGCCGAGGTACAGCCCGGCGATGCATCTGGCACTTTGCACCTTCCGGGAGGAACCACACGATGACCATACTCTCTTCCTTCCCCGTGTTGGCCGCTGCATCCACCACGCAGGGTGATTTGCTCTCGCGCATCTTCGTGTTTGACCGTTACGGCGAGTTGTTGCACATGCTGCAGAACTCGATTCTGGCCGGCGCAATTTTGGGCCTCATCGGCGGCTTCGTCGGTATTTTCGTGATGATGCGTGATCATGCCTTCGCGGTGCACGGCGTTTCGGAGATGTCCTTCGCGGGTGCAGCCCTGGCCCTGCTTCTGGGCTATGACGTGGTGACCGGATCTATGATTGGCTCAATTGCTTCGGCCCTGCTGATTGCGATGATTGGCTCCAAGGCGAGCGAATCGAACTCGGTGATTGGTGCGCTCATGCCCTTTGGCCTGGGCCTGGGTATTCTGTTCCTGTCGCTGTATCAGGGCCGTAGCGCGAATAAGTTTGGCCTGCTGACCGGCCAGATTGTGTCTGTGGATGCCGACCAGCTGAACACCATGATTATTGGTGCGGTGGTCATTATTGCCCTGCTGGTTATTGTTTGGCGGCCCCTGAGCTTCGCTTCCCTTGACCCGGATGTGGCTCGGGCAAAGGGTGTACCGATGCGCTTCCTTTCGTTGGTGTTCATGGTTGTGCTCGGTATTGCGGTGGCGCTGTCGGTGCAGGTGGTCGGTTCGCTGCTGGTGCTGGCTTTGCTGATTACTCCGGCGGCGGCAGCGATGCAGGTGACGGCTTCCCCGCTGCGGACGCTGCTGCTTTCGGTGCTTTTCGCCGAGGCTTCTATTGTGGGCGGCATTATGCTGGCGTTGGCTGGCTCCCTGCCTATTAGCCCGTACGTGACGAGTATTTCCTTCCTGATTTACCTGGTGTGCCGTGCGGTGGGTGCCGTGAAGCGCCGCTATAGCGCGTCGGGTCGTCACCTGGTGGCAAAGAACTAGCTTCCGTCCGCAGACGTGAAAGAGCCCCCGCTCGGGTTGAGCGGGGGCTCTTTCACGTCGTGCTATAGGGTTGGGGTCTCAACGCCCTGTGTGTTGTCGTGCTGCGTCGTGCTGGTGTGTCGTCGTGCTAATGGTGGGGTTCGTCGGTATTTGATCAGAATCCCAACCGTCTCTGGGACGGCGTGTCGATCCTAGCGGGCCGATTCGTTCTGCGTTTCTTCTTCTCGCAGGGCCAGGGTGCAATCAGGGCAGTAGCCGGTCACTTCAACCACGTGCTCGAGCTCCGAGAAGCCGTACTTCTTGCCCATGCTCAGCGCCCAATCCTCGAACTCGGGGGCTTCCAGCTCGATGGCGGTGCCGCATCGGCGGCAGAGCAGGTGGTGGTGGTGCTCCTTGGCTCGGCAGTGGCGGTACAGGGTTTCGCCCTCTACGCCCTTCACCGAGTCCAGCTCGCCGGTGTTAGCTAGAGACTGTAGCACGCGGTAGGTGGTTGCGAGGGAGACCTGTTCCTTGCGGTTTGCGAGGGTGAGGTGCAGATCCTGTGCCGAAATAAAATCGCCGAGCTCCTCCATCGTGGCCTTGATGATACGGCGTTGACGTGTGTTGCGGGCTTCGGCGGGCTTTGTAATTCTCCGAACAGGAATATGAGTGTCCATTGATGAACCTTTCGGGGCGGAGGACCGCCCCAATAGTCACGGTTAATCTTGTGTATAGAACTGTACACTAAAGCCACATAGAAAGCTCTTGATTTGCAGTTTATCTCAAAAAGTGAAGTTTTCGGAGGAATAGGGGGCGTATAAGAGTAGACTAAAACACATGAAGCTAACAAAGTACACCCACTCCAGCATCCGTATCGAAAACGACGGACACATCCTGGTGATTGACCCCGGTAATTTTGCCCCCGAAGGCGAGCATGCCGAGGCCCTGCAGGGTGCGGAGTACCTTTTCATTACCCACGCCCACCCCGACCACTTTGATGCCCCCTCGGTACTGCCGATTATTGCTCAGCGCATCGCAGAGGGTAACCCCCTGAAAATCTGGGCCGTTCCCGAGGTTGCCCAGGTCATTTTGGAAGCCTCACCCGAGGCTGAGGTGACCGTCGTGGAGGCAGACACCGAGTTTGCTATCCATGGCTTTGACGTGAAGACTTTCGGTGGCCAGCACGCCCTGATTCACCCGCTGATTCCCGTAATCCGCAATATCGGCTACCTGTTCAACAACAGCGTGTATCACCCGGGCGACTCCCTCGTGGTGCCCCACCGTGTGAAGGCTCAGACCGTTCTGGTGCCGATTCACGCACCCTGGTCAAAGGTTCAGGAGGTCATTGATTTTGTGATTGCTACCGGCGCTCAGCGTGTGGTTCCGATTCACAACGGTATGATCAACCAGAATGGTACCGGCATTATTGAGGGTCTGGTGACGAACTTCGGCGGCAAGTACGGTACCGAGCTGAAGCACCTGAACCCCGGTGAGAGCATCGAGATTGAAGACTAACCCTCATTCCCGTACTACCCGTTCTACTGCCCACGCGTTAATTGCGTGAGCGGTGGGGCATTATCAAAGGAGATACCATGAGCACGATTTTTACCAAGATTATTGACGGCGAGATCCCCGGCCGCTTCGTCTGGAAGGACGACCAGTGCGTGGCCTTTATGGACATCATGCCCGCCTCTGAAGGCCACCTGCTGGTTGTTCCCCGCGCGGAGATTGACCGCTGGCCCGACCTGCCCGAAGACTTGGCTGCCCACCTGTTCTCTGTGGCACACAAGATTTCTGGTGCCTTGGACGAAGCCTTCGATAAGGACCGTGTGGCACTCATGATTGCCGGTTTCGATGTGCCGCACACCCACATCCACCTGTTCCCGGCTGACAGCATGGCTGAGTACGACCCCGCCAACGCCAAGAAGGACGCTACCGCCGAGGAGCTGGATGCGGCCGCCGAGAAGGTGCGTTCCACCCTGCGCAAGCGCGGTCACGGCGAGTTCGTGCCGGAGGCATAACCGGAGGCATAAACATACCTCTTACAGTGTCGATACAGATGAAGGAGCCGCCCTCTACGGGACAGTAGAGGGCGGCTCCTTCATATCGCGTGTTGCTTGCAGAGAGGACCCTTAGTGCTTTTCAGCCTTGGAAATCTGATCAGCCAGGTCCTCGGGGGAGAGGTTAGCCGAGGAGAACTCAGGGGTCAGCGGCAGGTGCAACTGCAGGCCGGTACCGGGGCAAATCTCAACGCTTGCCGAACGCAGCTTGAAGTCGACCACGTGGCCGCCCTGAACGTGCTCATCATCGATAAAGTGGGCGTGGCAACCGGGCACGGAAATACCCTGCTCATAGATCGGGGTGCGGAAGCCAACAATCGTGCCGGTTACGTTATCGAACTGGACAATGTCCTCATTCTCGGTGGCCGCAACCATCTTCGGGTAGGGCTTCTCCTGCTTGATGACGGTGCGGGTGCGGACCCACTCGAACTCGCCGTAAATCTTGATGGCGTACATGTAGTTCTTGGAGACGGTGAAGTCATCCAGAATCTGCGAGGCAGACTTACGCAGCAGGTTCTGCGGTAGCTCGCGCTTAATCATGGGCACGAAGTTGGTAACGACAGCGTAGGGGGTCTGCTGGCGCAAATCGGGCAGGGAGACTGAACCGTCGTGACGTACCTGGTAGCAGACGCCGTCGAGGACGACCATCTCGCCGTCGAGGCCGTTGAAGGTACCCACGCCAAAGTTACCGTGGCTCAGGAGCTCACCGATAGTCATTTCACCATCGTAGATACCGTCCAGCAGCTGGGACATGAGACCGGTCTGGAAAACTTCATTACGAAAAACGGTTTCACCGTTTAGGATAGTCGGCTGGTATGCCATGGTATTTCTCCTGGTTGACAGTGTTGATACGCGGCGTCAGACGAATCGGTCGGTCATCGGCGATGCTCGCCCCGGGAGGCGTTAGGGCACTCAGGTGGGCGGCGCTGAGAACACGGCGTGTGATGTCGTTTCTCGAGGAATTCGTAGGTGACGCAGGCCGGGCGCTCGCATTTCCATTGTACGCCCGTCCGTGAAAATCCTGGGACCTGTAAAGATAGTATCTTATGGTATGTTCCCATGCTCTTTGCGCCCGCTATGAGATTTTAGAGCTTCAAAATCATCTCCACATGCTCGATACCGACCTCAAGGTACGGCTCACCCACCTGCACGAACCCCGCTGCACCGTAGTAGCTATCTTTGAGATATGACTGGGCGCTAATCACCAGCTGACGGGCATCCGTATTCTCCTTAACCCATTCAATTGCTTCACGTAGCAGAGCACGCCCCAGGCCGGTTCCGCGTGCTTCCTCACGGACTGCAACTCGGCCGATAGTCCAAGCGCCCTCGATAGGGCGATGATAGCCATCATCAACCGTCATGAGGTCGAAGAGACGTAGATATGCCAGGACTCGCCCAGACTCATCTGCATGGAAGAAATGAACAGACTCGAAATCTGCTTCGTCTGCCTCCTGAGCTAGAATCTGCTGGCCCACAGTAAAAACTAGGGAACGGGTGATCTGAATCTGCTGAAGCTCACGGAGGGTCAGCTCGTCAAAACGTTTAGCCTGAAAACGAGGGGGAGTGCAAGGCTGGGAAAGCAAAAGGGGCTCGTCCTTTCGTCGTAGTTAGGCAATGAGCGTACCTCATTAAGAGAAGCTGCGTGCAGGAGCGGAACGAATAAGCCGCTCTATGAAATTGTGTGGGGAGGGGGGCGATAGCAGCGGCGGATAAACCCGTCGTATCAATGTATTCAACGTTTGCGCCGGGCCCTCCAACAGATAACCGTTGGGAGGGCACATAAAATAATAAAGCTCTATACTGATGAAGCTATTGCCACTCAACGATTCGGAGACACTCCTATGTCTATCGCAGCTATCATGACCTGGACCCTTCAATCAGAAATTCCTGTACCGCCGGATGCCCAAGCTCTTTTAACGCCTGGCGAAAGTGCTGTTGCGGCCTTCGCTACTTTTCGTGATTCCGCGATTTTTACCACTCACCGACTCATCATCCGCGATGCTCAAGGTCTAACAGGTAAAAAGGTAGAAATGTACTCGCTGCCCTACTCTTCGATTCATATGTGGTCTTCAGAGAACGCCGGAAACTTGTTCGATGTAAACAGTGAAATTGCTCTATGGACCAAGGTGGGATACATCAAGATCAAGCTGGGGCGAAAGGTAGATGTCCGCAAGCTTGACTGGATTATTGCCCAGCAGGTTCTAAAGTCTCAGCAGCACTAAGGCATATAGATGCTGGCGCCCCTCCCGGTTGCACGACGTAGGTAGGAGGAACGCCAGCATCTTTAGGTTAATCCTTAGAGTTACTCTAAGTGCAAATTCGAGACACAAGCCTGAACCAACAGCCACAACTCAGAACATGCCATACGGGGCGTGCCACCCTGAATCCTCAGCCCCACGCCCTGAGCGGACCACCGCCTCCGGAATAGGTACCTGAATCACCACCGCGGTAGAAGAAGAAACCCAATAAACGACTGTTCCCCGCACACCTCATAGGTATGCGGGGAACAATCACAGGCTAGCTACTGAATGAAGCAAGCTCTTAGACGCCGTAGTACAGCTGGTACTCAAGCGGGTGCGGAACCAGCGAAAGGGGCTCCAGCTCGTTCTTACGCTTGTAATCAATCCAGGCCTGAATCAGGTCCTCGGTGAACACACCGCCCTCGAGCAGGAAGTCGTGGTCAACCTCGAGAGCCTCCAGAGCAGCCTCCAGGTTAGCAGGAGCCTTCTTGATGTCCTTAGCTTCCTCAGCGGGCAGCTCGTACAGGTCCTTGTCAATCGGGGCGGGCGGCTCGATGCGGTTGCGGATACCGTCCAGACCAGCCATCAGCTGAGCAGCAAATGCGAAGTAGGGGTTAGCCGAGGGGTCCGGAGCACGGAACTCAAGGCGCTTAGCCTTGGGGTTGGTGCCGGTAATCGGAATACGGATACCAGCCGAACGGTTACCCTGCGAGTACACCATGTTCACGGGAGCCTCGTAGCCGGGAACCAGACGCTTGTAAGAGTTCACGGTCGGGTTGGTGAAGGCCAGAACAGCGGAAGAGTGCTCAATCAGACCACCGATGTACCAGCGAGCGATGTCGGAGAGGTTAGCGTAACCGCGCTCGTCGTAGAACAGCGGCTCACCGTTCTGCCACAGCGACTGGTGGCAGTGCATACCGGAACCGTTGTCGCCGAATACGGGCTTCGGCATGAAGGTTACGGACTTACCCCAGGCATCCGCGGTGCCCTTGATAACGTACTTGAACTTCAGCAGGTCGTCAGCAGCCTTGGTCAGAGTGTCGAACTTGTAGTTAATCTCTGCCTGGCCGGCTGCGCCCACCTCGTGGTGGCTACGCTCAACCTCGAGGCCAACCTCATCCAGAGCAACGCTCATAGCGTCACGCAGGTCAGCCTGCTTGTCGACGGGGGAGACAGGGAAGTAACCGCCCTTAATGGGGGTCTTGTTACCCAGGTTGCCGCCCTCTTCCTTGCGACCGCTGTTCCAAGGAGCCTCGTCAGAGTCAATCTTGTAGAACACGGAGTTCGGCTCGACCTGGTAGCGCACATCCTCGAAGACGAAGAACTCAGCCTCGGCAGCGAAGAACGCGGTGTCTGCAATGCCGGTGGACTGCAGGTATGCCTCGGCACGCTCAGCAACGCCACGGGGGTCACGGTGGTAGGGCTCACCGGTACGGGGGTTCACGATGGAGCAGATGATGACCAGGGTCTTCTCGAGACGGAAGGGATCAACGTAGGCGGACTGAACATCGGGAATCAGCTGCATATCGGACTCAGCGATGCCCTGGAAGCCGCGGATGGAAGAACCGTCAAAAAGCTGACCGTTGACGAAGAAATTGTCATCGATAGCCTTAGCCGGAAGGTTGAAGTGCTGCTGCACACCGGGCAGGTCAGTGAATCGGATGTCAACGAAGACAATGTCTTCGTTCTTAATGAAATCGAGGACTTCCTGAGGGCTGGTAAACATGAGGACTGCTCCTTGTTTGATTGAGTGCGGAGGGAGAAATGTAACCCGCCGCGACACCTCAACCTGTTTGTCTAGTGTCGGCTTCGGGCGAATCACGAATCACCCGGACATATCCAGCATAGTGGGTATTTTTTTCGGGTGCATGACTAACGTGTTTCGTCAATGTTACAAATTTGGGAAACAGGTAACATCTCTGCCGCTGCACTCCTCTAACCCCTCATCATTCACGACTGACAGCGGGGCACTACTCACAATACCGGCCTTAGACACAATGAAGGCCCCGACCCTCCACAGGGGAGAAGTCGGGGCCCTCAGAAGCGTTACCTAACGGCCGCGCATCGCACGACGATCGGGGCGTGCACGCATCGGGTCAATACCCTTGGGAAGGCCGTTCATCGGGTTGCGCATGTGGTTCAGGGTCTTCAAACGACCGCCCACCGCCTGCACTTCCTGCTGGGTCAGAGCCTTGGGCAGCTTGTTCATAGTCTTCACGACGTCCTTGAGCTCCACCTGGCCCTCATCATGACCGGTCTCAATTACGTGCACAGGCACGCCGGGAGCCACACGATTCAAATGCTTCTTCTCGGTGCTCACCAGAGCATTCACGCGGCTGTGGGGACCCTCAGTCACCAGCACGATACCGGGACGACCCAGCGCGCGGAACACCATATCCTGGTTGCGGTTAGCGGCCACCGGCTGCTCCTCAACCTGCCAGCCTCGACGCACCGAGTTCATGGCTGCACCGCTTCGGCCAGGCTGGCCCTCAATCTGCGAGAAAGCAGCGGCCTCCGCACGACGGCTCAGAATCAGCATTGCCACGACAGCAGCAGCGCCCAGACCCAGAATCAGGAAGGTAATCCAGTTACCCAGAGCAACGCCGATGAGGATAAAGACCAGGAGGGTGCCCAGGGCGGCCAGGCTCAGAATCCAACCAATCTTCGGGTCGGACTTCTTGGTCATCTGGTAGACCTGCTTCATCTGGGCGAAAGTGCCCGGAGTGCGTTCCTTCTTCTTCTTTTTCTTCTCTTCGCGCTTATCTGCCACGATGTCTTCCTCGGTGGTTCTTCCGCGGCCCCGAAGCGCCTCAAACGCTCACGGAACCATAGTGACGTAACGATGCAGTGTGCCTGCAATTTATCTAGTTTACCCTACCCGCACAAAGACCGGGGTATAAAATGGAGGCTCCCCGAACACCAGCTGAACACCGGGTTTGGGGAGCCTCCACACTCTCAGACAGAATCTGAAACGGCTTAGTAGCCCGCAGCCACCAGAGAAGAGGCTTCCTGCAGGGCAGCACCCTCACTCTCAATGTGGGAGAGATTCTCAGGGATGGGGTAGCCGTTCTTACGCATCGCACGAGCCCACAGGCGACCCGCACGGTAGGAAGAACGAACCATCGGGCCTGCCATAACCCCGGCAAAGCCAATCTCCTCCGCCATGTTTGCGAAGTCCACGAACTGCTGCGGCTTCACCCAACGCTCGATGGGGTGGAAGAGCGGGCCGGGGCGCAGGTACTGGGTGAGGGTAATGATGTCGCAACCAGCATCGTGCAGGTCGCATAGAGCCTCGTAAATCTCGTCGTCGGTCTCACCCATACCCAGAATCAGGTTGGACTTGGTGACCATGCCACCTTTCTTCGCCTGGGTAATGACGTCCAGAGAACGCTCGTAACGGAACGCGGGACGAATCTGACGGAAGATGCGGGGGACGGTCTCCAGGTTGTGCGCGAACACCTCGGGCTTAGCGTCAATCACCTTCTGGACGTGCTCGGGAACACCCTTGAAGTCGGGAACGAGCATCTCAACGCCGGTGTTCGGGCACATCTTGTGAATCTGGCGGGTGGTCTCTGCATACAGCCACGCACCGCCGTCCTCCAGATCATCACGGGCCACGCCGGTCACGGTAGCGTAGCGCAGACCCATGACCTTCACATTCTTTGCCACCTTGAAGGGTTCTGCGTAGTCCACTGCGACGGGCTTACCGGTCGCAATATTGCAGAAGTCGCAACGACGGGTGCACTCGGAGCCACCAATCAAATAGGTAGCCTCGCGGTCTTCCCAGCACTCGTAAATATTGGGGCAACCAGCCTCTTCACACACGGTGTGCAGGCCCTGACCACGAGCCAGCTCACGCATCTCGTTGTACTCAGGGCCGACAATGGCCTTGGTCTTAATCCAGTGAGGCTTCTTCTCGATGGGGGTCTCGGCATTGCGAGCCTCCACACGCAACAGCTTGCGTCCGTCAGGCTTGGTGCTCAAAAGTCTTCTCCTTGGGTTCGACGTGCCCTCTGCTCATTCGGGCCACGTCCTATTCTACGCCCGGTACGGCGTAAGTGTAAGTGAGTTTAATATATGACGTGCAGGTGACGAGCCAGTTACTTAGGCACTAATAGGCTCGAAAGATTCAGCCAAACGGTCCTGGTACTTTACCAGTTCTGCCTCAAGCGGCTCCAAAATATCTGCAGGAGTGACGGTGTGACCGAGCTGCTCCGAAATTGAGGTGACGCCCGCATCGCTAATGCCACAGGGGATGAACTGAGCAAAGGGCTCAAGGTCGTTGCAGCAGTTGATGGCGAAGCCGTGCATCGTGGTGTTACGCGAAACGCGCATACCCAGAGCGGCAATCTTCTTATCCTGAGTCTTGCCATCACCCAGAATCCACACGCCGCTACGACCCTCAACGCGCTCACCCTTAATACCCAAGCCCGCCAAGACATTGATAATAATTTCCTCGACGATGCGCACGTAGGCTACCACGTCAATGGGCTCGGGTAGGCGAAGGATAGGGTAGGCGGTCAGCTGACCCGGGCCGTGCCACGTGAGCTTGCCACCGCGGTCAATCTTGACGACCGGGGTGGATTTATCTGCGGGATACTCGTGGTCTTCGGTGCGCTTACCGGCCGTGATGACGGGCTCATGCTCCAGCAGAAGAATGGTGTTCTGGCGGGTGCGGTTGGCCACCTCATCATGGATGCGGTACTGGTTCTCGAGGCACTCGACATAGTTCACATAGTTCGGGGCGAAGCCCACTCGTTCAATAGTCACAGACATACTTCTACATTAGACCTGTGGATGAGCTGATAAAAATTAGGGCGCCCTGAATCATATGATGAGCGAACACGAGGCATCGCAACGCTTTGCGTGAGGGTGAGCGGAAAGTGCCAGAAGATGGCGCATAGGTGCTGGAATTTAACCTTTGCGTGTCTAATAAAGTTATTTAATATAATTTGATACTCTTATATCATGAATAGCGATGAAGTATTCCCGCTCGAAACCATCGGAAACACATCCCTGGGTACCCTGCACATTGTTGATTGCCCCTTTGGAATGCGTACCGAAGAACCGGTTCTGCGCCCGGGACGCTACACCCTGCGCATCCTCAACAACCCGGGAAAACCGATGGCCACGATGCCCCCAAACGGCCCGGGGCTTGCACGAATCTACGGGAAAGTTAGCCCCTCAGACGAAAACAATGCAGTAAGCCTCTACTACGAACCGCTTGACGCAGGAACACTGGACCGATTGCTGGCCATGCGCTCGCTAGAAATCGAAGAGCTTCTAACCCTGGCTCGCGCCCTGCAAGAATCCATCGAGACCCTACGTGAAGCGGGTGAACGCCACGCCATAATCTCCGCCGAGTATGTGGGGCTCACAGCCAGCGGCAAACCCCGGCTACTACTCCCCGAGAGCTCCTACCTCGGCCCGGAGCACGACCCCCCAAAGAACACGGAACTCACACGCTACGTCTGGGTGGGAGAGTACGTACGCTCCGCTGCCGCCCTGCTCTGGTATGCCGCTTGCGGGTACAATCCCGAGCCAACCGCCGCCCGCGTACCCCTTAGCCTGCGTCTTAGCCCCAGAACAAAAACCGAAACCAATCAAGCCCGAAGCCTCGGCCGCGCCCTCGAGTACCTACTGGATGCTCCCGCCGCCCAACTGGCTCGCATCGGTTTAAGACCTGTGCTTAATCTCGACTGCAACTTCAGACCCATTAACGTGTACCTCAGCTGCTCCGAACGTGCCCGGATGCTGATACCCACCGCCCCGCAGCAAGAGGGCAACATGAGAAACACGCCGCTCGAGAAAACCCAAGAGAAGATCCGCAAAACCTTGGAATCCCTCGGGATTATCAAACAACGCGGAAGGTCGATAAGGCGTGCCTCCGGGAGATTACTTTCCCTCATTCCCACCCGGTGGCTCGTAAGCCTCGTTGCGGGTGATAACAGAAGCTCCACGAAAAGCCCGCGTTTTAGCACCTCGACGCGGATAGGTGTTACTGCATTAACCCTGGCTGTGCTTGCGGCCTCTGCAAGCACGCTGGTGCTTAACGGGGGAGCGGGGGAAGCCTCGGCCCGGGTACATGCTGTCTCCACCGAATCACCCGTAGCCCGTGATACTCCCGACGTATCAGAGACGGGGGATAGGACACACGAAAATCCAGAGGCGGTGCTGAGAGCCCTCCTCGACCAGCGTAACCGCGAACGCCGCGCCCGAGGCGGAGCCGAGCTCACCCTCGAACGCATCGAAGATTCCGCCAGAGACGGAGCGGACCTGCGCGTCGTCGCGGTGGTTTCAGCATCCGGCTACCGGCCCAGCGCGGAAGAAAAACAGGCCCGCAAGCTCAGCGAGGAAAACGGCGTCACTCGCCAAAAAGTTATCTTTGAGCTACACCGCGGAGAGCAAGGCTGGGAAATTATCCGCGCCGAACCCGTGTAACCCTGTAACCCCTGCATTATAGAGATACAAAAAGCGGCGGTGGATGGGGCCGCCGCTTTTACGTGCCACCGGAAAAACCGGGGAGCTACGCTCGGTTACCCGTCAGGGTATCGCCGCAAGGAAACTTCCTTGAATCTACGCAGGTCTTAGAGGCCCAGCTCAGACTCGAAGTTTGCCTCCTCCAGGCGGGTCTTGACGGTGTGCAGGAAGCGACCTGCGTCTGCACCGTCGACCACACGGTGGTCGTAGGTGAGGGACAGGTAGCACATGGAGCGGATAGCGATAACGTCGTTACCGTCAACATCCTTAACAACCATGGGGCGCTTCACGATAGAACCGGTACCCAGAATTGCAACGTTCGGCTGGTTGATGATCGGGGTGTCGAACAGTGCACCGAAGGAACCAATGTTGGTGATGGTGAAGGTCGAACCCGACAGCTCCTCGGGGGAGATGTCGCCGGTACGTGCGCGGCCACCCAGGTCGCCAATAGCCTTTGCCAGACCAGCAATGCCCAGGTCGGAAGCGTTCTTGATGACGGGAACCAGCAGACCCTTGGGGGTGTCCACAGCAATAGCGATGTTCTCGGAGCCGTGGTAAGTAATCTGCTTGTAGTCCTCGGTCATGGAAGCGTTCAGAGCGGGGTGCTGCTGCAGAGCCTCAGCGGTTGCCTGGACGAAGAAGGGCAGGAAGGTCAGCTTTGCGCCCTCGCGAGCAACGAAGCCGTCCTTAGCCTTTGCACGCAGCTGAACAACACGGGTCACGTCAACCTCGGTGACCTGGGTCAGCTGGGTGGAGATGTCCAGGGACTCGCGCATACGCTTTGCAATGACCTGGCGGATGCGTGCGGTCTTCTCGACGGTGCCACGCTTGGGGGAAACCTCGAAGGTGTGTGCAGCCTTTGCGGAGCCTGCTGCCGGAGCAGCAGCTGCGGCGGGAGCAGCTGCGGGAGCTGCGGAACCCTTGGCAGCGATAGCAGCCTGGACATCCTGCTTGCGGATGCGGCCACCAACACCGGTACCCTTCACGGTGGACAGGTCGATGCCGTTGTCCTTAGCGAGCTTACGGACCAGCGGGGTCACGTATGCTTCACCCTCAGCAGCTGCCGGAGCGGCAGGTGCAGCGGCCGGAGCCGGAGCAGCTGCGGGAGCAGCAGGAGCGGCGGCCGGTGCAGCTGCGGGAGCCGGAGCGGCGGGAGCAGCAACAGCGGAAGCGTCACCGATGATAGCCAGAACCTGGCCAACAGCGGCGTCCTCATCCTCGGGGATGCGGATCTCGAGCAGGGTACCTGCAACGGGGGAGGGAACCTCGGTGTCAACCTTGTCGGTGGAAACCTCAACCAGGGGCTCGTCAACCTCAACCTGCTCGCCAACTTCCTTCAGCCAGCGGGTCACGGTGCCCTCGGTCACGGACTCGCCCAGAGCGGGCAGCAGGACCTCGGTACCGGAAGCGGAGCCAGCAGCCGGAGCCGGAGCAGCAGCGGGAGCAGCGGCAGGCTCAGCGGGAGCGGCCGGAGCAGCAGCAGCGGCGGGGGCTGCGGGAGCAGCAACGCCGGAACCGTCGCCAATGATAGCCAGAGCAGCGCCAACCTCGACGTCCTCGTCCTCAGGAACGAGAATCTGCTCGACAACGCCTGCTACGGGGGAGGGAACCTCGGTGTCAACCTTGTCGGTGGAAACCTCAACCAGGGGGGCGTCAACCTCAATGGTGTCGCCGACCTCTACGAGCCAGCGGGTGACGGTACCTTCGGTCACGGACTCGCCCAGTGCGGGCAGTACTACGGTGTGGGACATAATCTTTCCCGTTCTCCTTGGTGAATGCTTGAACTAGAAAAATGTGGGCGGCAACCCGGATGCGCACCCCGGCTCAAAACCGGAGGATGCGCATCCGGGTGCAGGGCGTAGTTCAGCGGATACGCCCGTTACCGCCTATGACCTAAAAGGTCGTAACTAAGCCGATACAAAAGCACCAGCTAGTAAAAATAGGGGCGCCTGGATTATGCGCTGTGCAGCGGGGTGCCGTTCAGGAGCATAGCTGCCTCACCCAGAGACTCGTTCTGAGTCGGGTGTGCGTGGATGAACTTGGCAACATCCTCGGGGAATGCTTCCCAAGCAACCCACATCTGAGCCTCACCAATTTGCTCACCCATGCGCTTACCGATGGCGTGAACACCAACGATGGGGCCATCCTTCTGGCGAACAACCTTGACGATACCGGTGGCGCCCAGGATAGCGGACTTACCGTTACCAGCCAGGTTGTACTCGGCGGTCTCAACGTTGTCAGCACCGAACTTCTCCTTAGCCTTAGGCTCGGAGTAGCCGACAGATGCAATCTCGGGATCGCAGAAGGTGACCTTGGGGATGTTGATGTCTTCAACAACGGTGGGGTTCAGGCCAGCGATTTCCTCAGCAACGAAGATACCCTGCTGGTAACCGCGGTGAGCCAGCTGAACGCCGGGGACGATGTCGCCCACAGCGTAGATGTTGCCCACGCCGGTGTGCAGACGCTCGTTAGCCAGGACGAAGCCGCGGTCCATGGGGATGCCCTGCTCCTCGTAGCCCATGTTTGCAGTGTTCGGGCCACGACCAACAGCAACCAGAACGATGTCAGCCTCGAAGACCTTACCGTCTGCCAGGGTGACCTTAGCGCCGTTAGCGTCCTGCTCGACCTTCTCGAAGAAGGTGCCGGTGTTGAACTTGATGCCGCGCTTCTTGAAGGCACGCTCCAGAACCTTGATGATGGCCGGATCCTCGTTCGGAACCAGGTGAGGCAGACCCTCAATGATGGTGACGTCAACGCCCATAGCGTTCCACATGGATGCAAACTCGCAACCAATCACACCGCCGCCGAGTACGATAGCGCTCTTGGGCAGGTAGTCCATCTCCAGAGCCTCGGTGGAGGTCAGGATGCGGCCCTCAATGGGCAGACCAAAAGTCTTGGAGACCGAACCGGAAGCCAGGATGATGTTCTTACCCTTGTACTCCACACCGTTAACGGTGATGGTGTCCTGAGCGGTGAGCTTGCCCTCGCCGGCAATGATCTCGATGCCCTTCATCTTCAGCAGGCCAGCAAGACCCTTGAACTTACCGGAGACGATGCCGTCCTTGTAGTCGCGCACCTTGCCCATCTCGATGGACTGCAGAACAGCGTTAACACCGACCTTGGATGCCTCGCGGGCATCCTCAGCCAGCTCAGCGGCGTGCAGGTAGGCCTTGGTGGGGATGCAGCCGGTGTGCAGGCAGGTGCCGCCGACCTTTTCCTTCTCAACCAGACCGACGGTGAAGCCCAGCTGGCGTGCGCGAATAGCTGCAGAGTAGCCAGCGGAACCGCCGCCGAGGATGAGGATATCGAATTCTTGAGCCACGATATTGCTCCCTTGCATAGTTGGTGGGGTACGACCCCGTGCAATGAGTTCTTACCTATTGGTAGGTTCCCCGGCACACACAGCAGACCCGCATCAAAAGACGCGCGCCCATCCGCGTACGCAGAAAAACACTTAATACAACAATACCCCCGATACCGCCGCTTTAAGTTCACTCAGGGTAGTTTTTAGCTAAATAATCCCGTAAAGCGGCCAAAAATTCGAGGTGTATAGCATGCTGGACACTCCACCCGGGTCGTTCTAGCATGAAGGCTCAGAGAACGTAAAGAGAAGGAAAAGAAACTCCCGCCATCGAGACCCCGGAAAAGGCGGAAATGACCTCAACATGGTGCGAGAGGCGCCCCAGCCAACCTGGCTGGGGCGCCTCTCGCGCATCCCACTATCAAAGACTTGGTGATCAACAGGGACTCCGCAGATAAGGAAGCTTACGAAAGAGTCCCGGCGTCGCCAGACCTTCTACTTGGCGTAGGACTGGATGAAGTTCACCAGGGTAGCGGTACCGAAGCCGGTGCCCTCCTTCGGGGTGTAACCGTAGGGGGCTTCCTCATTAAACGCAGGACCCGCAATATCCAAGTGCGCCCACGGAATACCCTCGCCCACGAACTCCTTCAGGAACAGGCCAGCAGTCAGAGCACCACCGTAACGTGAACCGATGTTCTTAATATCGGCGACCTGAGAGTTCAGGTTCTTGCGCAGGTGCGATTCCAAGGGCATAGGCCAGTAAGACTCGCCAGCGGATGCACCGGCAACCTGCACACGCTCACGAATCTGCTCATCACCCAGCAAAGCGGCGGTCCGCAGGCCCAGAGCGGCCATAGCGGCACCAGTCAGGGTAGCAATATCCAAGATGACGTCCGGCTTAGTCTCCGAAGCCAGCGCGATACCGTCCGCCATCACCAGACGACCCTCGGCATCGGTGTTCAGCACCTCGACGGTGCGGCCGTCGCGCATGGTGATGACGTCCTCGGGGCGCAGGGCGTGGCCGCCGGGCATGTTCTCGGCCAGGCACAGGTAACCGGTCACGGCCACCGGAACCTCCAGCTCAGCGGAGGCCACCACGGCGTTCAGCACGGCTGCGGCACCGGCCATATCGCACTTCATGGTCATCATCGAAGCAGCGGGCTTCAGCGAGTTACCACCGGAATCAAAGGTGATGCCCTTACCCACCAGTGCCACGTGAGCCTGCGGGTTCTCAGGAACGTACTTCACCACAGCCAGAACAGGCTTGCGAGGCGAACCCTGACCAACACCAGCGATGCCGCCAAAGCCCTCCTCAACCAGACGGTCGTAGTGGAAGAGCTCAATCTCAACATTTGCGTAATCCTCGGCCAGCTCAGCCGCAAACTCACCGAAAGTCTCGGGGTACAGGTGCGACGGGGGCAGGTTCACCAGGCGGCGTGCATCCTTCGTGGTCTCACCCAGAACCAGGGCCTGCACCAGAGCGGGCTCTGCCTCCTCCGAATCAATCGAAGAGATGATCAGGACGGACTCAATCTCTTCCTTAATCGAATCCTTGGTCTTACCGCGCAGACCCTCCTCGATGAAATTACCCAGCACGGCACCGTGCGCAACGGCCTCAATCTCATCCGCAGCGGACAAGCCGAAATCGAAGGCAATCTCTTCGGCAGAACCAGCCAACTGACGGCTTGCCGAACCCGCGGCGTAGCGCAGAGCATCCAGACGCTCCTGACCACTAGCCTGGTCAGAACCCAAGCCAGCCAAGGCCACAACACCGGCACCCGAATCCTCAAGCCCCGGCAGACGCAACAGCTGATCAGGATCACCCGAAGCGCCCAGCGCCTCCAACAGCTCGTTGATACCCTCAACGGAATCCTCAGACAGCGAGTTCGGAGCCAGGTACGGGCCCTCGGAGCCCTTCAAAACACCCAGGACCAGAACGTCAGCCTCCAGCGCCTCAAGATCGGTGCTGTGAATCGACAGGGACAGAGACATCGTTACTCCTTTGCGTATGTCTTCTTGAAACCATCCCACCTGAGGTTGGCGAACCGCTCAAAACGATGCGCGCGTAGAGGTGGAATGCGCCGCGTCAAAGTACGCGGACTACTCGTTTCTACTCTACCGGATAGGGCAGAGGAGCGGTGAGCAAGCCCGCGAGCAGCCAGCGAGGTTCCACTACCCTTTGACTCATTCGGGGTAAACCGTTCACCCGTCGCGAGAAAACACCGAGAGAGAAGCCGACGCAACCTTCTTAGCATTAGAATGAAAGACTACGGAAAGCGTCTGTTGACAGAAAGACGCGTCGGCCAGCCCCGCGAAGAAACACCGCAAGGCAGACCGAGCAGATTCATAGTGAGGAGGCTGCCATGCTCAATCCCGAAGACCTCTACTTAGCTAACACCAAAATCCTCGACGATCCGCGGATGCACGGGCTGACCCTCGTCATTGCCCTCTCCAGCCCGCAGGATGCGGGGTCCACCGCCGGCCAGCTCGGACAGGTGCTCCTCAGCGAGCTGAAAAACATTGAAATCGTCGAGTTCGACAGCGACCAGTTGCACAACTACCGCGCCCGCCGCCCCTTCGTGCACTACGAGAAGGACCACTTCGAGAAGCCGCAGTACCCGCAGCTCAAGCTCTACGCCGTCGAAGACAGCCTCGACCAGCCCTTCCTGTTGCTCACCGGCGCCGAACCGGACCTGCAGTGGCAACGTTTTCAGAAGGCCCTGCTCGGCATCGTGCGACGCCTGCAGCCTTCGCTGATCGTACTGGTTTCGGCCTATCCCATGCCCGTGCCGCATACCCGACCCTTCCCCGTCACCGCGCACGGCTCCCGCAAGGATCTGATTCGCGGCATTTCGCCGTGGAAGCCCACCGCGGACCTGCACGCAACCGTCACCAACCTGCTCGAAGTGCTCTTCACCGACGACGGCTTCGATACCGTGGGATTCGGCGTGAACATTCCGCAGTACATCTCCGAGGCCGACCTGCCGCAGGGCACCCTCACCGCCCTCGAGCATGTGGGCATGGCCGCGCATCTCTCGCTACCCACCGATGATTTGCGCGAGGCCGCTCGTCACGTGCACGGGCAGATTAACGACCAGGTCAAGCAGAACCCCGAAATCGGGCGCATGATTACGACCATGGAAGAGAACTACGACGAGAACTACCGCACCTCGGATATCGCCATTCCGCTGTCGCGACGGGACGCCAACAATATTCCGAGCCGCGACGAGATCGGTGCTCTCTTCGAACGTTTCCTGGACGAACACTAGGCGAGCGCTAGGCGATTCGTCGAAGTGCGCGTCGGGCGACGGGGAGACATGCCTTCAGCCTATGACCCTCCAGCCGGCCATACAGTGGGGCGTTCGTGACCGAATGTGACGGAACCGCCGCGGTGCAATGCCCAAAAAACCGAATAAAACGAACAAATCTGTGGATTTTCTGCCCCTCTATGGAGGAGATATCCACAGATTTTTTCTTTAACAGCTACCAAAGCGGCGCACCTGACATCGTGGAACCATGAATAACCACCACGAAACTCAGAACCCTGACACCCGAAATAGCCTCCCGAACGGTACCCCGAGCCCCGCACCTCCCACGATTTCCAACGAGTATGACATCCTCAGCCACGCCCTCCACCACAACGGATATTGGCCCGAACGCTCCCTCATCATCCTTACCGCCCACGACTCCGTTCTCGGCCCCAGCCTGCGCGTCAACCTGCCCGAAGAACCACTGCCGGACAGCCACCGCGCCGTGTACCTCACCGGCCTCTTCACCATGATCCCCACCGAATACGACGGGGCACCCCTCAACCGCTTCTACGCCATCATCGTCGATGGGGATAACGCAGTACGCCAACGCCAGCTCGACCCCGCCACCCGAACCGCCGCAACCCTGCACGAAGTCGGCGCCGACATCACCACGCAAAGCCGCATCAGCTCCTGGGCACACATGCTCTTCGACCCGCGCATCGTCGGCGAACGACGCTGCGAAGACATCATCTACGCCGGCGCCGCCACCGTGTGGGCCCTCAACGACCGCATGGAAGCGCTCACCCTCCTCGGACCCATCGAAGACCTCCACACCAGCTGCTACCAGGCATGGCGAACCAGCCTCGGTGACAGCATCGCACCCGACGCAACCGGCAACTTCGCCCGGAGCCCCTGGGACACCGACACAACCAACAGCCCCGATACACGCGAGGACTGGGAATCCGCCACCGAACTCTGGAGCGCAACCCGCACCCAACGCGTCCCAATCACCACCACCGACCGCGCCTACCGCCAGACCCAGCTCGACCTCTGCTACTGGGAAACCGCCATCAGCGCCGTCGAGCCCTACCTCAACACCCCGCCCGAACTCAATGAACACACCATCGGCGACACCCTCCGCGAGCTCATCCCCGCCGAGGTTGCGGGGCACCTACGTGCATCCCTACAGCCCAGCACCCTCACCAACGCTTTCGAGGCGCACAGCACCCTCGAAATCCTCAACTCAGAAACCCTAGCCTACCTTGCCGGATACGGCCTCGACCGCACCCAACAGGTACTCACCCTCCAGCGGTACACCACCGATTACATTTACTACGCCCTCGGCGGCACCGCACCCATCAGCGAGCCCCACGAAGAGCCCATCGAACCGCCCCACTACGGCACACGCCTCACCCGAAAAGCCCGCATGCCGCGCAGCTTCACCGCGGCCCTAGCCGGTGAGGGGCCCGCCGTGCGTACCGTCCCCGCCAAATGCAACCAATGGCAAGACTGGATTCGCCGAACCCATTGCACCATCCAAACCGCCAACCTCGAACGCTGGACCTTCACCGAGCTCGACGGAATCGACCTCGCCGAAAGCTCCCTACTGCACGAAGAAACCCTTCGCGAATACAACGACGGCATGCTTCCTCCCTACATCGCCGAAACAGGCGGGGAAGCGCCGACCGCAGAGGAAGAAAACCGCGACCAGCACATCATTCAACAGCTCAACAACAGCACCTACATGAGCGACCCCCAGCGCCTCGCGGCCCTCAACCACTACCGTGCAGCGCTCGCCGGATCAGTCGCCGCCGAAGCACCCGACCACCACCGCCTCAACGCCCTCGAGCTTCTCACCAGCCTCCTCATCCCGAGCTCCAACACCGCAGAGTACAGCGCCCTACGCACCCTACAAGCCTGGATTAACTGGCTCAAGGGGCACAGCACCTACGCCAACCTGCTGCGCCACGAGGCGCAGCTCCACGACCCCCACCTCAGCCCCAACATCATCGATGCGCGACTCGCCACCGGAACCTGCCCCGCCTGGCTCACCGCTCGGCGTGCCAATACCGACGCGCTCACCGAAGGGACCACCATCAGCACCCTCAAGCCCCGCAAAAACACCCCGACCTACGGCCAGTCAAGTTGAAAGCACCCAAAAATCTGCAATACTTATATATTGACCCCGTACAGTCGATGCGCTATAGCGCGCCCTCAAACAGCTCACCACAACGAGCCGCGGCACTACACCAACAACCAACGCAAGCGGAAAACCCGCCCCGCAGCGTTGAACGGTTCCAGAGTCGCAAACACACCGAAGAGGACGCCAGCACAGACTTGACAGGGTCTTAGGTGTTTTGCAGACAAAGCACCCCAACACAAGCCAGAAAGGGTACTAGTGGCACCTGCACCCAGCAAGAAGACTGCAACCGGCGACGCAACCGAAGAAACCGCCGCCAAGACCACCCGCGCCACCAAGGCAACCAAGACCACCACCGCAGAAGACACTGCAACCGCGGACAAGCCCAAGCGCACCCGCAAAACCACCGCTAAAGCAACCACCAAGCGCAAGACCGGCGGACGACGCAAGAAGACCGAAGACGAATTCGACCTAGAACTCGACGACGTTCTCGAAACCCCCGACGCAGACGAAGAACCCGAAGAAGACGAAGCCACCGTCGCCAAGAAGGAAGAAAAGAAAGCCGCCGAGGCTGTAGCAGCCAAGGGCTCCGGCTTCGTCCTCACCGCCAGCGACGACGACGACGCACCCGCACAGCGCGTCGTCACCCCCGGCGCAACCGCCGACCCCGTCAAGGACTACCTCAAGCAGATCGGTAAGGTCTCTCTGCTCAACGCGCAGCAGGAGGTTGACCTCGCCATGCGCATCGAGGCCGGCCTCTACGCAGAACACAAGCTTGCCGAAAACCCCGACATGGACAAAGACCTCAAGAAGGCCATGCGCTGGGTCATCCACGACGGCAAGCGAGCCAAGAACCACCTGCTCGAAGCCAACCTGCGCCTCGTCGTCTCCCTTGCCAAGCGCTACACCGGCCGCGGCATGCTCTTCCTCGACCTCATCCAGGAAGGCAACCTCGGCCTCATCCGCGCCGTCGAAAAGTTCGACTACTCCAAGGGCTTCAAGTTCTCCACCTACGCAACCTGGTGGATCCGCCAGGCCATCACCCGAGCCATGGCAGACCAGGCCCGCACCATCCGCATCCCCGTGCACATGGTCGAGGTCATCAACAAGCTCGCCCGCGTGCAGCGCCAGATGCTCCAGGACCTCGGTCGCGAACCCACCCCCGAAGAACTCGGCAAGGAACTCGACATGACCCCCGAAAAGGTCATCGAAGTCCAGAAGTACGGCCGCGAACCCATCTCCCTGCACACCCCCCTCGGTGAAGACGGCGACTCCGAATTCGGTGACCTCATTGAGGACTCCGAGGCAGTCGTCCCCGCAGACGCGGTGTCCTTCACCCTTCTGCAGGAACAGCTCCACTCCGTGCTCGACACTCTCTCCGAGCGTGAAGCCGGTGTGGTCGCAATGCGCTTCGGCATGACCGACGGCCAGCCCAAGACCCTCGACGAAATCGGCAAGGTCTACGGTGTGACCCGCGAACGAATCCGCCAGATTGAGTCGAAGACCATGTCTAAGCTCCGCCACCCGTCGCGTTCGCAGGTACTGCGCGACTACCTGGACTAAAAGTTCCTGACTAGCGGTTCTAATATGCGGGCGGATGCTCGTGTAGCTTGGCTCGCGGTACAGTTCTCTTGCACGGCCGGCACGCGGACGATGCTCGCGGCACCGTTCTGCACGACCGTCACGCGGACGATGCTCGCGGGGGAGTGCCCCCTCTTCAGCGCCTGGAGGCGCTCCGAGGACGGAGCCCCCGCTACGCATATCCGCTATGCCGTCAAGGTTCAGTTTTGCTAGTTCTAGTGCATACAGAAAAGGCTCTCCGAAATACCGGAGAGCCTTTTCAGCGTATATAAACAGTTTGTATATGCGGCACGCGGACAATGCTCGCGTAAGTTCTGCACAGCCGGCTTGCGGCACCGTTCTGTATGGCCGGCTTGCGGACAATGCTTGCGGGGGAGTGCCCCCTCTGCGGCGCTGAGCGCCTTGAGGACGGAGCCCCCGCTACGCATGTCCGCTACGCCGTCAAAGTTCAGCGCCGTTAAGGTTCAGCACCGCTACAGACCCAGCTGGCGCAGGTAGCGGTCCGCCACGGCCTCCACCTGATCCAAGCCGCGGACACGACCCAGCGCCTGCGACCAAGCATCACCCGCAGGTTCCTGGCCCACCGGCAGACCGGCCGCCGCCCACAACGCCGCCGTCATCGCACCCACCGAATCCGAATCAGAATCCACCGACACCGCACGGCACAGCCCCTCAAACAGGGCGTCACGCACCGTCGCATCGGCGGCATTGGCCGGCAGAATCCTCAGAGCATCCGCCGCACACCAGACCGCCGTACCCAGCAACTCCGGGGCAGTCCAGCCCGTACCAAAATGTTCAGCCACAGCCTGCGGCACCGGCTTAACGCCGCGCTCAAGCAGGTCGAGGGCACGATTCAGCGACTCCACGGTACGGGAACCGTCACCCGGAATCGCATCATCCGAGGCAACCGAACCGCACCACAACACCACACGACGCGCAGAATCCAGCAACGCGCCAAACGAACCGGAGGGAGCAGCCAACAAATCACGGATGAGCAGAGCGAACGCCGCCGCCGACACCAGGGCCTCCGGATGCCCATGCGTCAACGCCGCACCACGCACCGCCAGCATGACCACCGTGCGCTCCAGCGCCACCGGCAACAGCCCCAAAGCAGCCGAACGCACCAGTGCTCCACTACCCAAAGCATCAGGGTTCACAGACTTCGACACCAACTGCATCTCACCGGTACCCAAAGCCCGCAAGGTCGCCGCACCTGGACCACGACGAGCCGTCAACTCCGAGGACCCATCAATCTCACGATCCAACGAAAACGGCGCCGATCCTGGCAGAGCCTCGCCAATACCGCGGAACCACCGCAAATACGCCAACCACAGGCAGGCTAGCTCATCCGCCGCTGCACCCTCGTTATTCCACTCCAAAACCTCGGTCAGGCCATCTAGGGTGTAGCAGGTCAACTGGGTATCATCACTGATCAGTAGCTCACCGTACGCCGCCTCCCAGGGCTTCGGATTACACTCCGCAATCTGCTCCGCCGACAACAGCTCAATGGGATAGCCCAGCGCATCACCCAGCGCGGACGCGCACAGCAGGCCGCGCACCCGGCCCGCAAACTCAGCCGAAACCTCGGGTGCGCACGTGAACTCAGAAAAACTCATAGGGCGATTATCCCACGGGTGGTTAAGAAGCGCGGGGGATGTACCGGGCGGCTTCGTGCTCATGCTCGCGGGGGAGTGCCCCCTCTTCAGCGCCTAGGGGCGCTTCGAGGACGGAGCCCCCGCTCCGCATGAGCACCTACGCCGCGGTGGGGTCCGAACCGTGAATGACGAACCGCGAGGCGCACTTTTTCCAACGGTGCCATACTGAAACCATGAAAATTCTGCACACTTCCGACTGGCACCTCGGCCGCACCTTTCACCGCAGCCCCCTCACCGACGAGCACCGACAGTTCATCGACGAACTGCTCGACTACGTGCGTGCCGCAGGTATCGGCGCCCTCCTCATCAGCGGGGACGTCTACGACAGTAGCATCCCCACCGCCGAAAGCACCGCCCTGCTCGACCGGGCTCTCACCCGCCTCGTTCAGGCAGATGTGCAGGTTATCCTCAGCTCCGGCAACCACGATTCCTTCCGCCGCCTCAGCTACGGATCGGCCCTCTTCGAGGCCTCCGGCGTGCACATCCGAACCACTCTCGAGGACGCTACCCGTCCCGTCGAACTCGTCGAGGGTACCCAGCGCATACACGTCTACGCCATCCCCTACCTCGCGCCGCGCCTGCACGCCGCCGCGCTTGGAGTTGAGCCCACGCACCGCGCCGTCCTCGGCGCCGTCACCGACGCCATTCGCGCGGACATCGCCGACCGTCGGGCCCGCGGCGAAGGCGCCGACCGTGTCATCGTCATGAGCCACGCCACCGTCAGCGACACCGCCGGTAACGCCGACACCACGCCCCGTAGCGACTCCGAACGCGACATCAGCGTCGGCGGCATCGACTGGGTTCCTGCATTCCTCTTCGAAGGCTTCGATTACGTTGCCCTCGGACACATTCATAAGCGGTACCCCGTCACCCCCACCATTCGCTACAGCGGGTCCCCCCTCGGCTTCTCCTTCAGCGAAGAAACCAACCGCAACGGGGCCTACCTGCTTGAGCTCACCCCCGGCGAAGAGCCCATCATCACCGGGCACGAATGGGCCACCCGCGTTCCCATGAAAACCCTCCGCGGCACCATGGACGACCTGCTCAACAACCCCGAATACGCCCCCTACGAGCACGGCTACTACTGCCGCATCGAGCTCACCGACGAAACCCTGCCGGTCGGCGCGGTCGACACGCTCCGCAAGCGTTACGAAACCATCTCGCACTTCAGCTACCGCAGCACCCGCGAAGCCGTCGAAAAACCCGCCGCCCCGCCGCTCAGCCAGAAGCTCAACCCCGTGGACATCTTCGACCAGTTTCACCGTTACGTTCGCGAGCGCCCCCTCACCGACCCCGAACGCGCCGCCATCGCCGATATCGCCGACCGAGTCACCACTCAGAAAGACCACGCATGATCCTGCACAGCCTCGAATTTGAAGCCTTCATGGCATACCCCGACCGGCAAACCATTGACTTCAGTGACCTGAATGCCGCCGGCGTCTTCCTGCTCAACGGCCCCACCGGCGCCGGTAAAACCACCATTCTGGATGCCATCTGCTACGCCCTCTACGGCGGCACCACCGGCGACCGCGACCCCGCGCAGCTCTACTCCACCTACGTGGCGCGCGCCAATACCCCACCTCGCGTCTTCCTCGATCTCACCCTGCAGGGCCGCCGACTGCGCATCAACCGCACCCCCGTGTACAGCCACCCCATCACCCGCGGTAAGCGCGCCGGCCAGATGACCGTCAAGGCCGCCACCGCCACCGTGGAGGAGCTACTTCCCGGAGGCAACCCGGAGGATGAGCAGGCATGGAAGCCCATCGCCTCCCAGGTCAAGGAGGTCAACGCCGTCATCGCGGAGCGTATTCACCTCAGCCGCGAACAATTCCTTAAGGTCGTGCTTCTGGCGCAGGGGCAGTTCGCGCAATTCCTCAAGTCCAAGCCGGTTGAGCGTAAAGAACTGCTCAAGAAGATGTTCCCCGTAGAGCACATCGAGGCCATGTACGCCGAGCTTCTCGAGGAGGCAAAGCAGGCCCGGCAGGACGTGGCCAACGATGAGCAGGCCCTCGAAGGCTACCTCGAGCGTGCCCGGAGCGGCATGGGGGCTCTTCGTGAAAGCCTCGCCCCGCTCGCGCCCGAGGCGGGTGAAGAATCCTCCGCCGACGGTGCGTCAGAGACCGCAGCGACCGCAGAAGCCGCGGAGACCATCACCGCCGAAACCGTCGCCGCCGAAACCCTTGACGCGTGGCTCGCCGCCGGTATCGAGGAGGCGCACACCGCCTCCGCACGGGATGCCCTGGAACAGTCCCGCCTCGCCGGCGAAGCCGACCGTCACACCCAGACTCTCAACGAGCGTCTCCAACTTCGTAAGGATTGGAGCGAATACGAGCAGCTCATTGTGCGCCGTGAATGCCTTGCCGAGGAGCGGGAACCGCACGAAGCACGCGTGAAGGAACTCGCGGATGCCCGCGCCGCCGCCCCGCTCGTTGCGCACTACACTCAGATGCGCGGTGAGGAAGAGGATATCGAAGAGCGGCGTGCCCAGCAGGCCGAGTACGCCGGCGCACTGAAGACCGCCAGGGAGAACCTGCTCCGTGCCCTGCGCGCGGGGGAGGAGCCCGCAGAAGATGCCGTTCCCTACCCCGAGGAGGAGCTCTTCGCGAAGCTTGATGCCGAAGACTTTGCGGAGGCTCGGGGCCGGCAGCTCGATGCCGCCCTCACCTCCCTGCGCGCCCTGCACAAGCGCGATGACCTGCTGGCTCAGGAGGAGCGCACGGTTCGGCAGACCCGTGCCCGGAGTGAGCAGCTGGCGCAGAAGGCCGAAAGTGCCGCCCAGAACCTCGATGCCTTGGGCGCCCGGGTGCGGGACATTCAGGAGAACCTGACTGCTTACGAGAAGGCTGAGGAAGAGCACGCTCTTGCCCTCCTCGGGGCTGAGGATGCCGAGAAGGTGCATCGAGAAGCCCAGCAGGCCCAGCAGAATATTGATGCCGCGCAACGGGCCGTCGCCGAGGCCGAGAAGGAAGCGGAACGAACCCTCAAAACCCAGCAGAAGGCTCAGGAGCTCTGGCAGAAGGCTGCCCGAGCCTCCATCGAGGCGACCGATGCCTTCAGGAACCTGCAGGCGCAGCGGTTGGCCCAGGCCTCCTCTCTACTGGCCCGCGAGTTGACCGAGGGTGAACCCTGCCCGGTGTGCGGTTCCGCGGAGCACCCCAGCCCCGCCCGTGCTCGTGACGGTGAGCGCCTCGTCGAGCAAGCTGATTTGGATGCAGCCAAGGCGCGCGAAGACCGCGCCCACGAGGTCAGCCTCGCTCGTGAGGAGGAGAAGGAGAAGGAAGCCCTCGCGTATCATCAGGCCTCTGAGGCCCTGGCTAGTGCCCGTAGCCAGAGTGAAACTCTCACGTCCCAGGAGCGTATGGATCCTGAGCAGAGCGCCCGGCAGCTCACCCAGGCCCGCGAACGGGTTCAGCAGACGACGGCCCGGCTCGCTGAGCGTGATGCTCTGCGCAAGCGCCAGGCCCAAGCAGAAGTTGAGCAGAAGACCGCCGAAGAGACCCGGAGCACCCTGCATGACGCTCTCACTGAGGCCCAGGCCCTCTACCGCGAAAGCCTCGAACGCCGGGACGCTCTGGCCCGGGAGCTGGAGCCTGCCAAGGCTCGCATCCCGTTTGCCCAGCGTATTGAGGTTCTCGAGAGCTACCGCGCCCTCGCCCAGTGTGAGGAGCAGGGCTCGCTACTGCTGAACCGTGCGGTGGAGGAGCACTCTAAGCACCTTGTCGAGGTTCAGGTTCTGCTGTGTGAATCGCCTTTCGCTGATTCTGCCGGGGTTATGGCGGCCGAGCGAACCATGGCGCAGATTCTTGCCCTTGAGGAGGCTGTAAACGCCTACGAGCTGGAGTCCGCCCGCGTGGGTGAAAGCTTGGGACGCGAAGCCCTGGTTGAGGTTGCGGCTCGTGTGGCTGCTGGCGAACAGGCTCCGGATGACCAGCAGGAGCTCAAGGGCCGCATTGAGGAATTGCGTCAGCGGGTGCAGCATCTCATCCGTCGAGAGGGCGAGCGGGAAGGCATCGTGCGTTCCTTGCGGGCTCTGCACAGCGAGTTCGTTGCGTTCCGTGAACGGACGGCTGAACGCTATGATCGGGCTGAGATGCTGAGCGCCCTCGCTGCCGCGGCTAGGGGCGATACCCTCGGTGGGTACACGCATCAGGTGGATTTGGTGAGCTATGTGCTCGGCGGTGAATTCGAGCGGATTCTAGACGTTGCGGATAAGCATCTGCAGCGCATGAGTGACGGCCGCTACGGCATGAAGCTCAGCGATCACCGCGCTAAGGGAAGCCGTAGCGGCGGTGGCCTGAACCTGAACATCACCGACACTTGGACGGGAGAGCCGCGTGACGCCGCGTCCCTGTCCGGCGGTGAGTCCTTCCTGGCTTCCCTGGCTTTGGCTTTGGGCCTGGCTGAGGTGGTGCAGTCGAACAACGGCGGCATCGAGCTGGACACTCTCTTCATTGATGAGGGATTCGGAACGCTTGACTCCGAAACCCTGGACACGGTGATGAACACTATCGAGTCTCTGCGTGAGAACGGTCGCACTATCGGCCTTATTTCGCATGTGGAGGAGATGAAGAACCGTATTCCGACCCAGATCGTGGTGGAAAAGGGACCGCGTGGCTCTTCGGTGAGGGTAAACTCCTATTAGACATACCCCCGCCCTCGAACGTTGACACGTCGAGAACTGGCGGATCTATCACGAGAGAGACCATGACCTCAACACCTCAGCGTAGGACTCAGGACCCTACGCACCCGGCGGCTCACCCCGCGGATGCGTCACCCGCCCCCGGTGCTCACGTACCGGGGGTTCCTCCGCGCACCGTGAAGGTGGCTCCTCCTCCCGCGTTGCATGCGCAGCCTTCTCCTGGCACGGGGGTTCCTACCGTTCCGGGCGGTCCCCTTGCCGATGTGGTGCGTAATAACGACCATGTGTTGCAGGAGGTGAGGCCCCTCCCTCTGCCCTCGGATGACGAGGTTAATAAGGACGATTCGGCGTCGAATATTGTGCGTCAGCACTGGGCGCTGTTTTTGCGAAATGGGCGTGAGCAGCGCAAATATCTGCGTGATATTTTGCGTGATGAAGGATTTGCACGTAGCTTCCTGACCGTTCTGTTCCACGTCCCCGTGTCATCGTCGGCGTTTGCTCTATATATTCTGTTGGCGAGCCACCTGGGTAGTGTGCATGATGCCGGTTATGCGGTGGCGGCTTTTGCCGGTGCGTATGCGGTGCAGGTGATGATGGGGCCTATGCTGGTGCGTGCCTTGGGGTTGCGGGCTCTGCTGGGTGTCACGTCGTTGTTGAATATCGCCGCGACAGCGAACATGCTGGTTATCGGCTGGCGTTTGACGGTGGATCCGAACAATGTGAGTACCTTGTACCACGCGCTTTCCTGCGTGGCGATGGGCTTTACGACCCCGCCGTGGACTCCGTTCGCTCTGGAGTCGCTGTATCGACGGAATTACCCGCATTGTGATGAGCGGTTGGCAACGGCTGTATCGTGGGGTACTACGGCGAACCTGCTGATGCATCCGCTGGCTGCCCTGATGATTTGGGTTGGTGACGCCTATATTGCGCCTAATCATGAGTATTCGGGCTTCTGGATTACTATCGGTCTGGACGCGCTCCTTTTCCTGGTGGTTCTCGTGGCTCCGAAGCTCCTACCGGATGTGTCTCGCTTGAAGACTGCGACCAAGAAGGTGCCCATGGTTCGTCCCAGCCTGCAGACAGCGGTTTTGGTGATTGGCCTGGTGCTGCTGGGCGGATGCGTGGGCTCTGTGGGCTCGGGCTTGCTTGGCTTCGCGCTGATGCAGGGGTCGATGAACATGTTCATGGCGATGGTGGCTGTCGGAACGGGTTCGATGGTTCTGGTGGCTTTCCCCGTGATTTTGGGTGGGCAGTCCATTAACCCGTGGCATGGTTGGCTTTTGAGCGGAATTTTGCTGGTTCTGGGCGCCTTGTACCTGCCGACGAGCGTGGATACGTCAACGATTTTCTATGCGTTGGTTCTGTGCGGTGCGACGCTGGGTGTGGCTTTTGCCGGGCATGAGCTGTCGCTGAGCCGCTCGCTGAAGTATGTTCCTGACGCGCAGGCTAGTTTCTTCACTCGTGCGCTGCTGGGCATCGGCATGGCGATGGGGTGTATGTGGGGCGGCTACATGGGTGACGCCCCGTACTACCGCAACGCGTTTATGGTGCCGGTGATTGTGGCGACCATGTACTTTGCGTTGGGGCACCTGTACGGTTACCTGTGGCGTGAGGAGCATGAGGAGAAGCTGGCTCCTCTGGAAGCGTAGTTTTGACGCTTTTCTGATATGGCGGAAGGCCCCGCCACCCTGAGTGGGTGGCGGGGCCTTCCTCTTTTTAGCGCCGTGTTGCGTATCGCCGCGCTGGATGGGTAGCCGTGTGGGCAAACGGACCTTAGTGGCCGCGCTTAATCCATGCGGGCAGCTCGGGCGCCTCCAGGCCGATGCCGGTGCTGTCACCGTGGCCGGTAAGGACCGCCGTGGACTCGGGCAGGGTCAGCAGGCGGGTTGAGATTGACTCGATGATGGTGTCGAAGTCGCTGTAGGAGCGTCCGGTTGCGCCGGGGCCACCGTTGAAGAGGGTATCGCCGGAGAAGACGACGCCTTCGCTGTTTTCCCAGCTGAGGGTGGGTGCGTAGAAGCATACGGAGCCGGGGGAGTGGCCGGGGGTTGCCAGCACGGTCAGCTCGGTGTCGCCGATGCGTAGCACGTCGCCGTCAGCCAGCTCGTGGTCGAAGTCCCAGGAGGGGTACACCATCTCCCAGAGCACACGGTCGGCGGGGTTCAGGTAGACGGGCGCGCCGAAGCGTTCTGCCGCCTCCCTGGCGCTGCGGATATGGTCGTCGTGGGCGTGGGTCAGCAGGATCTTCTCCACGGTGCGGCCCGCGACGGTGCGCGAAATCTTGTCCACGTCGTGGGCGGGGTCAATGATAATGACCGAGGAGTCGTTGCCGACGATCCACACGTTGTTGTCGACGTCCCAGCAGCCGCCGTCCAGCGAGAAGGTGCCGGAGGTGACAACTCGTTCAATGCGTTCGCTCATCCTGCGCTCCTAGAGTTCCACGACCGAGCGCAGCACGCGGCCGGTCTTCATGGTTTCGAAGGCCTCGTTGATGTCCTCGAGGCTGATGCGCTCGGAGACGAAGCTGTCCAGGTCGAGGCGGCCGAGCAGGTACTGGTCCACGAACTCGGGGAAATCGCGGGAGGGCAGGGTGTCACCGTACCAGGCGCTCTTGATGGAGCCGCCGCGGCCGAACACCTCGTCCAGCGGGATATTCCAGGTGGTGCCGGGTGCGGGCACACCCACGAGCACGACACGGCCGGCCAAGTCGCGTGCTTCGAAGGCCTGCTTGAAGGTGGGGGCGATGCCGACGGCATCGATGACGAGGTCGGCACCGAAACCGCCGGTGAGCTCCTTGATGGCCTCGACGGGGTCAACCTTGGAGGAGTTCACGGTGTGGGTTGCGCCGTGCTCGCGGGCACGAGCCAGCTTCTCTTCGTCAATGTCTACGGCGATGATGGTGGTTGCGCCACCGAGCTGTGCGCCTGCAATTGCTGCGGTGCCGACGCCGCCGCAACCGATAACGGCCACGGACTCGCCACGCTTGAGCTCACCGGTGTTCAGCACAGCGCCCAGACCCGCGGTGATACCGCAGCCGAGCAGACCGATAGCTGCGTACTGTTCGGGGGTGATGTCAGCGGTAATCTTGGTGCACTGACCTGCAGCGACGAGAGTCTTCTCAGCGAAGGAGCCGATACCCAGCGCGGGGGTGAGCTCGGTGCCGTCCTCAAGAGTCATCTTCTGCGTGGCGTTGTGGGTTGCGAAGCAGTACTGCGGCTGGCCCTTGCGGCATGCGCGGCACTCACCGCACACGGCACGCCAGTTGAGGATGACCAGGTCGCCGGGGGCGATGTCGGTGACGTCCTCGCCGACAGCCTCGACAATACCCGCGGACTCGTGGCCGAGCAGGTAGGGGAAGTCCTGGCCGACGCCGCCGGTGACGTAGTGGTGGTCGGTCTGGCAAACGCCGCAGGTGAGAACCTTGACGAGGGCCTCGCCCTTGCCGGGGTCGGGTACGTTGATGGTGGTGACGGTGACGGGGGCGTCCTGGGCGAGAGCTACGACGGCCTTGACCTTGTGCATGCTGTTCCTTTGTTTGGGGAAGCGCGGTTGAGGCTCAACCGCTAGATAAAGGTTTTTTGATATCTTCCCATTCTAAGAGCTAAGGCATACCTGACGCACCCCGGGTCTGAGCGTGAAGCCCTCGGGGGAATATGACGTTTTATGAAGGATCCGTCGCGTCCCCGGCACCTTCTGCCGCCTCGGTAGCATCCACTTCTGCCGCGAAGGCGAGTGCACCGCGTCGGAACACTCCGGAGGTCAGTGCGTTCACGTGATCGCGGCCGGGCAGGGAGATAAAACGGTTGAGCGGGTTGTCGTCGCGCACCATATCGTAGAGTTCGGCACCGTCGGCGGCGATGGTGTCCGCGTCGCCGAGCACGACCGCAATGGGCGCGTGCGGATGCGCACCCGGGTGACCTGCCGGCAGGTCCGGGGAGCCGGCGCGCAGGGCGGGCACGTCGAAGAACGGGCCGAAGGGAATCCGCACGAACTTCAGCAACGCCTCAGGCTGAACGGGGGAGTTGTCGATAATCGAGGTGAACGACGCAACGGCCTCCTCCGTGGAGTCTGCCGCCGGGGTCTGCGCGCTCGCGGAGGCGCTGGTACCTTCGTATGCTTCGAGCATGGAGCGCAGGGTGATGAGATGGTCGTGTAGAGGCAAGCCGCCCAGGGTGAGGGATACGACCGCCTCGGGGTGGGTGAGCGCAAGCTCCCAGCCGATGCGCGCGCCGAATGAGAAGCCGATAACGTGCGCGCGCGGCTGCAATTCAACGCCGAGGCCGTTCTCGGTGGCGAGGGCGCGTAGCAGCTGGGCGAGTGCGCTGGTGAGCTGGTGCATGGGGGAGAGGCGCTCACCCGCCGCATTCGTGGAGGGCACGGAGCTGAACGGGATTTCACCGCTCATGACCTGCGTGTGAGTAGGGAGTTTGCAATCAACCGTGAACTGTAGGTCCTTGAGGTACTCGTCTGTGTGGTAGGGCAGGTTGACAACTAGTACAGGGTATCCGGCGCGCAGGTATTGGCGGATCCAGCCGGTACCGCCGTAGAGCTGATCGCCGCGGGTGGCGAAGCCGTGAATCATGAGGGCCGGGAAGCGGCTCTTCAACTGATTCGGCTGGTAGAGGGTGTACTCGAGGCCGGGCAGGCTGATGCTAGGCGCGGCATCATTGGGGGCGGCGGTGGGTACGGCAAAGGGCGCGGGAGAGAGTTCTGCACTGGTCATAGTTCTATCTTAGTGACCAGTGCAGGGTTTCTATCCCGCGCCCTTAACACATCGAGGCGATATGCGCTCAGGTGAGCTGTTGTTTAGTTTTTCTTCGTGTCAGTACCCGAGTCGAAGAGAGCCTCTTGGCTCGGATCGGTGGAAGATTTCGCCTCGGCAGAGGAGCCGGGCGTGGCGGTTGTGTTTGCATCCGTTTTCGCCTGTTGCTTCTTGCCGTTATCGAGGCGCTCCTTACCGTCGGCCACAATGGTACGAATCATGGCGGTGTTGGTGTCCACCGCCTTCTGCACGCGAGCTACGACGGAGGGCCCTTTCAGCTTGGGGAGCATGCCCTGGCCTGCGGCCTGCTGCTGCAGTTCACGCCCGGCAGACATGAGCCGTTCCTGGCGGGCTTTCAATGCACGAGAGGCGGAGGTGCTCAACGGCTGCACCTTCAGGTGGCCGTGGTCGTCCTCGCCCGCAATGATCTGGCGCATGAGCATGATTTCTGCGTCGAGGTGCGCACCGAAGAGCAACATGTTGTTCATAATCCAGATGAACAGCAGCATCACGATCACACCACCGATCAGGCCGTAGGTGGCGTTGTACTTGCTGACGTTGTTGGCGTAGAGGGTGAAGCCGAACGCGCCCAGGCCCATGCCGGCCAGCGCGAGCGCGGCGCCGTGGGAGAGCTTCCAGGGTTTGTAGCGGCGCACGTTCGGGGTGGCCGCGTACAGCAGCGTGATGAGGCCGATGGCCATGAGCAGAATCAGGATCCAGCGGCCGTTGAGCCAGATGAGCTTGATGAGCTCCATGTCGATGCTTGCGGGCACATACTGGCCGACCATGTCCAGGACGGTGACGCCCAGCAGCATCATCAGAATCATGAGAACCACCAGGATGATGAGCACGGCGGTGACGAACACGTTAATGGGTTTGAGCAGCCAACCGGGCCGGCCTTCACGCACACCGTAAACGCGGTTGAGAGCTCGACCGAAGGACCCGGTGTACCCGGAGGCAGACCACAGCGCACTCAGAATACCGGTCAGCAGGACCAGACCCGCACCCTGACCGCTCGTGAGCTGCTTGATGGGGTCTTCCAGAATGCCGTACATCTGAGTGGGGGCGTTGTCCTTCAGGAACGCGAGAATCGCGGTGGCGCTATCTTCGCCCTGGCCAAAAATACCGAGCAGGGAGACGACGGCGAGTAGTGCCGGGAAAACCGACAGTACGGTGAAGTAGGTCAGCGCCGCAGCCATGTCGGTACCGCCGGTGGCGGTGAACCTGTAGAGGGTTCGACGCAGAATGTAGAGGAAGCTACCTCTGGGGAAGTCGCGTAGCTTAACGCTGACGTACTTGGGGTCCGCGGGCTTCGGTTTGCGTGTGAAGAGTCCGCGTCGAGCTCTGGCGGATACGTCGGGATGGGAGGTATCCGTGGGAGAGCTGGTGTGTGCAGCCAAATGGGGCTCCTTGAATGAAGAGGTGAGGTGTACACATGGTTCAGCGATGCGCTGGCACCCCGCACGGTGTAGGTTGATGCCGCGCTGGCGCGCGGAAGGGGCGGGAGGAGGAACGAAGAGCCGTCCTTCCCGCCCCTGCGGTGCCATTATAGGGTTTCTGTAGCCTCCCACAATTTACTGGAGATGCAAATATTGGGTGTGCTTGCCCTCCTGACATTACGTTCTGACACGCATGAGGCCCCTCCACGCGGGGTGGAAGGGCCTCATGAATTATGCGCCGAACACTCGACGGGTTACGTGTGACTAGTTGTGGATGCCCAGAACCTTAGCGGTGTGGCCCATCAGCTCGTCAGCCAGCTGCGGGTTATCGTTGAGCTTCACACCGTAACCGGGCACGAGCTCCTTGATGCGCGACTCCCAGCCAGCAATCTTGGTGGGGAAGCACTTGGCCAGCAGGTTCAGCATAATCGGAGCTGCGGTGGAAGCACCCGGGGATGCACCCAGCAGTGCGGCAATCGAACCGTCAGCGGAGGAGACGACCTCGGTACCGAACTGCAGGATACCGCCCTTCTTCGCGTCCTTCTTCATAATCTGGACGCGCTGGCCGGCCTCGATGAGCTCCCACTCGCCGCCGTCAGCCTCGGGGTAGTACTGGTACAGCGACTCGAGGCGGGCTTCCTTGTCCTTGAGCAGCTCGGAGACGAGGTACTTGACCAAATCCAGGTTGTCCAGGCCTGCGCGGCTCATCGGGTAGATGTTGTTCAGGCGCAGGGACAGGGGCAAATCCAGCAACGAACCCTGCTTGAGGAAGTTCGTCTTGAAACCCGCGTAGGGGCCGAACATGAGGGCGCGCTTGCCGTCAACGTAGCGGGTGTCCAGGTGGGGCACGGACATCGGGGGAGCACCCACGGATGCCTGGCCGTAGACCTTTGCGTTGTGCTTCTGAGCGGTAGCCTCGTGGGTGTTGCGCAGGAACAGGCCCGAGACGGGGAAGCCGCCGTAGCCCTTACCCTCCTTGATGCCGGACTTCTGCAGCAGGTGCAGGGCGCCACCGCCAGCGCCGAGGAACACGAACTTCGCATTGATGGTCAGCGGCTCTTCCTTGTTGATGCGGTTAATCGCGTCAACGGTCCAGGAGCCGTTGGATTCACGGTTCAGGTTGGTGACCTGGTAGCCGTAGCGGACCTCGACACCCTTGGACTGCAGGTAGTCAATCATGTGCTGGGTGAGCGCACCGAAGTCGACGTCGGTACCCTCGGGAGCCCAGGTGGCGGCGATGGGCTCGTTGCCCTTGCGGCCGTTCACGGTCAGGGGTGCCCATTCGGCGATCTTCTCGCGCTCGGTGGAGAACTCCATGCGCTCGAAGAGCTTCTCCTTGCGGAAGGCGTCGAAACGGGCGGCCAGGTACTTGGAGTGGTCCTCGCCGAAGACCAGGGACATGTGCGGAACCGGGTTGATGAACTTGGTGTTCGGCAGAATCTTTTCTTCAACCAGGGAAGCCCAGAACTGGCGGGACACCTGGAACTGCTCGTTAATGTTCAGGGCCTTGACGGTGGATACGGTGCCGTCAGGACCGGCGGGTGCATAGTTGAGCTCGCACAGTGCCGAGTGGCCGGTACCGGCGTTGTTCCAGGGGTTGGTGGACTCCTGGGCGGCCTTGTCGAGGCGCTCCAGCAGGATGATGTTCCAGGCCGGCTCGAGTTCCTTGAGGAATACGCCGAGGGTGGCGCTCATGATGCCGCCGCCCACCAGGACGACGTCGGTTCGTTCAGTACGTGCTACCACTGAATTCTCCCTAGTGTGTGGGTGCCCGGCCTCGGGCACGACAAATAATTGTGGGGTACATCATCTAGCCTACTATCTTTTAGGCGGTGAACTGTAGCTAAAATCCACAAAATATTGGAGAGTGGTGCACCTCATAAGCACCGTCTTCTTAGGGTGGAAAAAACCTTAGCTACCGCGGTTTGGCGGGCCAACCCGTGCGGAGGAGCAACCCACCGCGCGCATCGAAAATTACGCCCCGTCGGTATCACCGGCCGCGCAGAGAACCCCCGCTACGACAGACGCAACTTACCGAAGAACTCGATGGCGTTTTGCTCCGTCTGGTAGCCCTGCGCGCTGCGGCTCACCGCAACCTTCGAGGTCGCATTCAGCAGAGGAACTGCCGGCATGAACTGGCCGAGTTGAGAAATCACCTTCGCGTACAGCTCACGCTGCGCATCCACCGACTCAGCCGAGTCTGCGGCGCGGATACTTTCCATAATCTGCAGGAAGCTCGGGGAAGCATCCACCGGAACAGGCGTTGCCGAAGGTGAAGGCGTAGGGGTGGGGGAAGGCGAAGCGGAGGCGGACTCCTCCGGGGTCGCTGGGCTGGGCGAGAAGCTCGGTTGCGGGCTCGGTGTTGCCTGAATCCGAATATTTGAATCCGCACCCTCCGAGGACGGCAACTCAGCGGCCTTCGCCTTCACCCCGGTCGTCATGCTCTCAGGCGCCTCGGTGACGAGTGAGCGCACCTGCTGCTCGGCAATCATCGGCGCTAGCACCGGACCAAAGAACGCATACGGGTCGCGGTACATGCCGTAAAAGCCCGCCAACGCAATGCCTCGTGTCGAAGACGGCTCATTAACCTTCGCATGGTACTGCTCCCATGTGAGCGGCACAGGCACAATGTTGAGGCCCACTTCGATGAGGGAGGCCACCATCTCGGAGTACACCTTCTGCGGGGTGTCTACCCACGGCAGGGAGACATCGGCGGGATAGTAACACTCAATGACCTGGTTGCTGTACCCGGCCGTGGCCAGTAGCGAACGTGAAAGGTCCTGGTTGCGGTCGGTGTGGTCCTTCGGACGATCGGTCTGAATACGGAACGAGGGGGAGACAAGTGTCTGCGCGTCCGAGGTGCCCTGCGGGTAGTACTGGTGGAGTGCCCCGCGGTCAACAGCGTGAGCAATGGCGCGGCGCACCGAAATGTTCTTAAGTACGGGATGCGCCGTGTTCAGATTCAGGTACACGAGCGAGAACGGGTCGCGGCCCGGGGTCTGATAACCGTCGCGAGCCAGCTGACCCAGGTCAGAGGAATTCACCTGATCGCATGCGTCGATTATTCCCTCGACCAGCGCGAAGTAGCGCTTGTCAGAGGATGTGAGGGTCGAAATCTGAATTTCGTCAATTTGCGGACGTGCGCCGTCAAAGTGCTCATTCGGGAGCAGTCGCACGGCGCCTTTCTCGGAGGACTCGATTCGGAACGCACCGGTGCCCACCGGAATACCGGTGAGCTTCTGATCGCCGCCAAAGAGTGCGGGGTCGATAATGCCGAAGGCCTGCTGCGTCAGGATACGGCCGAAAGACAGTGAGGGGCGCGAGAGGGTCACGACGACCGCGCCATCCTGCTCCTTGACGGAGGTCACCAGCGGAATGAAGGGGACGGGCTTAGGCTCGGGTTTGGTTGTCTCTGCCTTTGCGTCGGCGTCCTTTTGGGCACCGTGTGACATAGAATCGGCTGACGGAGATGCGGTGCTCTGAGCATCTGCGGTTGCGGAGGCGCTCGCCCCCGCGGTCGGGGAGGCCGTCTCGGATGGGGCGGCGGAGGCGTCTGCCGAGGCTTTCTGCTGCGCGGGCTGCTCCGGCACGCCGAAACCCCACGCATACAGAGGTTGCGCGGGAACCGCCAGCGCGGCGGTCGCCTCGCCCGTCGCCAGGGCCTGCCAACGCTGGAAATTCTGCACCACAGCTGCAGCTGTCAGTGCTGTGCCGTTGCTGAAATGCACGTTGTCACGCAGAACGAACGTGTGGGTTAGGCGGTCATCTGAAATCTTCCATTCGCGGCAGAGCGAATCAGTTGTCTCGGGAGAACCCGTGTAATGGTCGGCCACGAGCAGGGTCTGCAGAACCTGCGCCGTCACCTGATAGGTGCTCGCGACCGGGGAGAGCGCGGGGTCTAGCTGAACGGGTGCAGCCCCCTGCGCGAAACGAAAAATGCGGCTTGTTGAAACGGCTGAGGAACCCGAATTAGGGTTCGAGGAACCGTTCGATGCGCATGCGGTCAAGGCCGTTCCCGCGCTCAACAGGGCACCAAAACGCAGAATATCGCGGCGGCTCAGACCGCGCGAACCGGCGGTTGCCCGGAGCAACTCGGCGTTTTTGCGGGCCGAAGAGGCACGATGGTTATTCAGCACGGGAGGTCCTCTTTTCCGTAGCGGATGCTTGTATTCAGAATACCGGGTTGAGCCGCGCTCGGGCACTCGCTCGGCTGCAATCTGCGAGAGTAGGGCCACAGGTAGGTGCGGATAGAGACGCGAATACAACAAACCCGCCGCCACGGTAGTCGTGGCGGCGGGTTCAATGTGAATGTGTGTGCGCGAGGGGGGACTTGAACCCCCACGCCGTAAGGCACAGGAACCTAAATCCTGCGTGTCTGCCAATTTCACCACTCGCGCATGCGGACCTCACCCCGAAGGGATGCGTCAGAGGTCCAGGACTCAAGTCTACACTAGAGACTCCATCTGATGCGAAATGAGTAGCGTGCTGTTCTAATATTGCTCCCGGCGTTGTCCGTGGTTTGCCGCGCCGAGTGGCAACTCGGCTTTACTTCGGGTCGATGCCCAGGTCGCGGCGCAGCTTTGCTACGTGGCCGGTTGCGCGTACATTGTACTGGGCCACAGAGATGACGCCCTGTTCGTCAATCACGAAGGTCGAACGAATCAGGCCTTCGTATACGCGGCCGTAGTTTTTCTTCTCGCCCCACGCGCCGTAGGCCTCGGCTACTGCGTGGTTGGTATCGGAGAGCAACGGGAACGGTAGGGACTCCTTCTCTGAAAAACGGGCAATTGCTGACTGCGAGTCGGGGGAGACGCCCAGCACCACGTAGCCCAGGGACTTCAGTGAGGCCAGGTTGTCTCGAAAGTCGCAGGCTTCTTTCGTGCATCCGGGGGTTGAAGCCTTCGGGTAGAAGTACAGGATGACCTTGTGGCCCGCGTAATTGCTCAGGCTGTGCTCCGTGCCCGATGCGTCGGGAAGGGTAAAAGCGGGGGCCGGGGTGCCCGGCTCAAGACGGATGCTCATGGTGCTCCTCAAAGTGTATGATGTGCGGCGGGAGTACCCGCCCTGATGCTCTACCTCAGTTTAAGGTGTCCCGGTCTCGGGGTGCACCCTGCTTGGGAAAATGATTTGAGAGATGCGCTTACCCTCCTCCCTCCACATGTAATGTGTTAAGAGTCACTAAATATCGAGTTGTGTAAAGCCGTAGAAGCGCGTATAGTATTTTCTTGTTGCAGGGAACGCCGCGAGGCGGACCTGATAAT
>OFDA01000057.1_pt1 | contig 121476 bp, 111 predicted proteins | sample 1520921 | NCBI WGS metagenome assembly OFDA01 (sample SAMEA2699028, study PRJEB24076) | metagenome
TAGAGTACCTGACTACGAATCAGGCGGTTAGAGGTTCGACTCCTCTAGGGTGCATAAGGCGAAAGCTTTAGATCGGGAAGTAGCTCAGCTTGGTAGAGTACTTGGTTTGGGACCAAGGTGTCGCAGGTTCGAATCCTGTCTTCCCGATAGTGTATTGAAAAGTCTAATGATTTCATTAGGCTTTTTTGGTATTTCTTTAGTTGAATGACAAGAAAAAAGAGCTTTCGCTCTTTCCAACTTTATTTATTTCGCAGTTCAACATAACGGTTATACCAAATTTTGATATATTCCTCTGAAAAAGGACCTTTGTTTTGGTTGATCCAATCTACCAATACCTTTACATTTTCCTTCAAAATAAAGTCAATGTTGTCTGAATAGTGCATTTTCTCTTTGTGTTGCTCATATTCTTCAACATCTAACAATTTTTTTTCACCATTTGTAAAAACCTTGACATCGAGATCATAGTCGATATATTTTAAGGCTTCCTGGTCGATGTGAAAAGGACTTGCTAGGTTACAGTAGTATGATACACCATTGTCACGGATCATGGCGATGATGTTAAACCAATATTTTTTATGGAAATAAACGATCGCTGGTTCACGTGTAATCCAACGTCTGCCATCACTTTCAGTAACAAGTGTATGATCATTTACTCCAATAATTGCATTTTCGGTTATCTTTAATACCATGGTGTCACGCCATGTTCGGTGTAAACTGCCATCATGTTTATAACTTTGAATTGTAATAAAGTCGCCTTCTTTAGGTAGTTTCATAACGTACCAACTTTCTACAATCTAAGTATATCCTCTATATTGTATCATATTTTTTCAATTTTTTTCTTATTTTTCTATTTAATTTTCAATTTGGTTTATGAATCTAAGAATTCTCTAATGGCTGACGTTATATCACTATAATCGTACCCTTTTCTTGCCAGTGCTTGTGTTAAACGTTGTTTGAGGTCGTATCCATCATACTTTTGCGAATATTTCCGATATTGCTTATCCAACTCTTTAAAGATTAGTTCCTGAACGGTTTCCTCTTCTATCTGGCTATCCAGTTGGTCAAAGGCTGTTTTAGCTTCCAAGTAGGAAAACCCTTTGTTGGTAAGATTTTGGATTATCTTGTCTTGTAGAGCACGAGCAGGCAATTTACCCTGATATTTTTTCAGTAGTTTTTCGGCTGTACGCTCTGCGACTTCCGTCATGTTAAATTCTTGTAAGACGTCTTGGATAACGGCCTTAGCAACTCCTTTTTGAGAAATCTTTTGTATCAGCATGTAGCTTCCCTTGTCACCAGATAGCTGATTGGAATTGATGATAGCATAGGCATACTGACGGTCATTGATCCAGTTGTCATCCTTGAGGGATTGGATGACTTGTGGTATGATTTTCTCATCAATCTCATGTTTAACTAAATAGTCTCTGACTTCTTTTTCAGTACGGGCCTTGAAGGATAAGTGGTAGAGCGCCAAGTTTTTTCCGTAGGAAAATTGTGCAAAGGTTTGAATTTCTGCAAACTCTTGAGGACTAATTTCCTTATCCTTGGTCAACATAAAGCGAACAATGGTATCCTCTGTAATATAGCAAGTTTGGTCGCTATCAAGTTCTAGCAGGTAGAGACGTTTTTTCTTTTCTAGTTTTGTGATTTTCATGATTTTCCTTTTATCCAAACGCTTCAAAGGCAGCAACGAGTCGAAGTTTATTTACATCGACCTGTTCTCTCCCATAATAGTCAAGAAATAGTTCAGCGTATTTAGGGTCATGTAGGTTATAGTTGAGGGACCAAACTGCCCAAAAGAGATCGATATGTCGGTCACTGAAATCAGCTAAGCCAAGGTCAATAAAGCAAGAGAAGTGGTCAGCATCTTTTAGAATAAGGTTCGGTAGACAGGCATCCCCGTGAATAAAGGCATCTGTCTTTAAAAGGTGCCCTTGTTCTCGAATGAGCTGGAAGGCCTCTTCACGGCTGCTAATCCGGAATTGGGGTAGGAGAGCCTTGGCATAGAACTCACCTTTTTCATAGTTTTTTAATGCTCTGTCTTTATAGGCCTGTAAATGATTTTCTGATGGGAAATTTTGCGGATAAAAGCTGTGAAGTTTTTTAAGAGCTTCGGCCATGGTTCGGCAGATTTTTTCTGGCTGGTCTAAAAAAGCGAGAGTATCATGACCAATAGCCTCTTTAGTCAGGAGGTAGTCTTTATCTGTAGATAGATAGTGGATGACTGGAGTTCCTATTCCCTCTTGTTCAAACAAACTTGCAATTCTAGCTTCTCGCTCTAATCTTCCCTTTTGATCTATTTTCAAATAGTAACCCGAATCAAGATAGAGAACCGTTGCGCCTGAATGAGAAGAGCTGTCAGAAAGAGTTGCTCCCTCTATATAAGTTCGTAATTGCTCAGGAAAATCCAATGGGGAAAAATGAGATATCTTTGTATTCATGGTTTTATTGTAACATATTCTTAAACATTGAGAAACTACGTGGTATAATAGACTTATGAGTCTTAAAGTAAAACAAAAAATTCCTTTGAAAATTAAACGAATGGGAATCAACGGAGAAGGGATTGGCTTTTATAAAAAAACACTTGTCTTTGTGCCTGGGGCTTTAAAGGGCGAAGATATCTTCTGTCAAATTACAAGTGTCAAGAAAAATTTTGCGGAAGCCAAACTCCTATCTGTGAATAAGGCGTCTAAGTATCGGGTGACACCCATGTGTGATATCTATGAGACCTGTGGTGGCTGTCAAATCATGCATTTGAAGTATGACAAGCAGTTGGAGTTTAAGACAGATTTATTGCAACAGGCCTTGAAGAAGTTCTCACCTGAAGGCTTTGAACAGTATGCTATTCGGCCAACAATCGGAATGAAGGAGCCTCTTTACTATCGGGCAAAATTGCAATTTCAAACAAGGAAATTCAAGGGTCAGGTGAAGGCGGGGCTCTATGCTCAAAATTCACATTATTTGGTAGAATTAAAAGATTGTTTGGTTCAAGATCCGGTTATTCAAGCGATTGCTACTGATCTAGCAGATTTATTGACCTACTATCAGATCCCGATTGCTGATGAGCGAAAAGAACTGGGTGTCAGAACCATGATGGTTCGACGGGCTCGGAAGTCTGGTCAGGTTCAGATCATTGTGGTCACTAGTCGGCAGATTAATTTAAAGGATTTAGTGGAAGACTTGGTTAAGAAACACCCTGAGATTGTCACCGTTGCTGTTAATAAAAATACGTCTCGCTCCAGTGAAATCTATGGGGACCAAACACAGATTATTTGGGGTGAAGAGGCTATTTTGGAAGGCGTTTTGGATTACGAATTCTCCCTTTCTCCTCGTGCCTTTTATCAACTGAATCCAGAGCAGACTCAAGTCTTGTATAGTGAAGTGGTTAAGGCTTTGGATGTTTCGCCAGAGGACCATCTGATTGACGCCTACTGTGGTGTTGGAACAATTGGGTTTGCTTTTGCGAATAGAGTGAAAAGTGTTCGGGGGATGGATATCATTCCTGAAGCGATTGAAGATGCCAAATACAATGCTAAACGGATGGGATTTGAGAATACCTACTATGAGGCTGGTACAGCAGAAGAGATCATTCCTCGCTGGTACCAAGAAGGCTATCGAGCTAATGCTGTGATCGTGGATCCACCTCGTACGGGATTGGGTACAAAATTGATCGAGACCTTGTTGCACTATGCACCTGAAAAGATGGTCTATGTCTCTTGTAATGTATCGACTTTGGCACGGGATCTAGTGGCTTTGACCAAGGTTTATCGGGTCGAGTACATTCAATCAGTGGATATGTTCCCCCATACAGCACGGACAGAAGCAGTTGTGAAATTAGTGAAGAAGTGAAAATGAACGAAATGAGTAAAGGAAATAGGAAAATGGACAATGTTATTGATGTATCGATTCCAGTGGCTCAAGTCATTGATCAACATCCGGAAGTATTGGACTTGTTGGTGGAGTTGGGCTTTAAACCGTTAGCCAACCCCATCATGCGCAATACAGTTGGGCGCAAGGTTTCCTTGAAACAAGGATCAAAATTAGAAGGTACCCCCATGGAGAAGGTTGTGCGAACGCTAGAAGCTAATGGCTATGAAGTAGTGGGGTTAGACTAATGAGCGATGAACGAATTCATGTCTTGAGAGACATCTTATTAGACCTGCATCATGGAGCATCTCCTGAGTCGGTCCAAGAACGATTTGATGCGACCTTTGCGGGGGTTTCTGCGATTGAGATCTCTCTCATGGAGCATGAGCTGATGAACTCTGATGCAGGGGTTACGTTTGAAGATGTTATGGAACTTTGTGATGTCCATGCGAATCTCTTTAAGAACGCTGTCCAAGGGGTCGAAGTGGCAGATACTGAACATCCAGGCCATCCGGTTCAGATCTTTAAACAGGAGAACCTAGCCCTTCGTGCCGCTATGATGCGGGTCCGCCGCTTGCTAGATAATTATGAGACAACTGAGGATCCTGAGATGATCCAAGAGATTCATAAGGGCTTACTGCGTCAGTTGGGCTTGGTGGGTCAATTTGATCGGCATTATCGCCGGAAGGAAGAGTTGATGTTTCCGATTATGGAAAAATACGGCCATGATTCACCTCCGAAAGTGATGTGGGGGGTGGATGACCAGATTCGGGAACTCTTTGCGAAAGCACTGGATGTGGCCAAGGGACTACCGGATTCCGACATCTTAGAAGTCAAAAAGTGTTTTGAAGCCTTTGCGCAAGAGTTTGAGGGAATGATCTTTAAAGAAGAATCAATTCTCTTGATGATATTGTTGGAATCCTTTACTCAGGATGATTGGCTTTCCATTGCGGAGGAAAGTGATGCTTATGGTTATGCCATTATTCTCCCAAGTGAAAAATGGGTGCCAAAACGCGTAGGTTTCAAAGAAGAACCACTGAAGGAGCCAGAAGATTCTACTGAACTTCTTTCTTCTTCAGGAGGAGAAGAACAACGTCAGGTCATTGAGACTCCTGAGGGACAATTGACCATTACTTTCACACCTAAGAAAAAAGAAGAGAGCTTTGATAGAAAGCAACCTCAATCATTTGGCAATGGTTATTTGTCAGTCGAGCAAGCGAATTTGATTTTAAATCATTTGCCGATGGAGATCACCTTTGTCAATAAGGATGATATATTCCAATATTACAATGATGTAGCGCCTTTTGAGGAGATGATTTTCAAACGGACGCCGTCGCAGATAGGACGTAATGTCGAATTGTGCCATCCGCCAAAATACTTGGAGAAGGTCAAGGCGATTATGCAAGGACTTCGTGAAGGGAAAAAAGACAAGTACGAAATGTGGTTCAAATCAGAATCGCGTGGAAAATTCGTCCATGTCACCTATGCAGCCGTGCGTGATGAAGCTGGAGACTTTCAAGGTGTCTTGGAATATGTTCAGGACATTCAACCCTATCGAGAGATCGATACGGATTTTTATAGAGGAATGGAGTAAAGATGAGTTACGAAACAGAGTTTATGAAGGAGTTTGAGGAGTGGATCAAGACCCAAGTCATGATCAATGAGATGGCCCTAGAAGAAAGTAAGAAGGTTTTTGATGAAGACCAGGATGAACGAGCTGAAATTGCCATGATTCGCTATGAAAGCCGTTTGGATGCTTATCAGTTCTTGCAAGGGAAGTTTGAAAATTTCCACGCTGGAAAGGGATTTCATGATTTGCCAGATGGCCTCTTTGGTGAAAGAAAATACTAAAATAACGTTATTGAAGGCGTTTTACCAGCTGGATTTAGCTGAAAATTGGGCAATGACTTGATTTTTTAAGGGATTATGATACAATAAAAAAGTTGAAATGACATCAACGGATTATTGAAAGTAATGATGGTGATGAAACCTTGTTGCCTTAGGAATTGATCACTATTTTTAGGAGGAAAAATGGCAAAGAAGAACGTAAACCGTGCAAAACAATACAAACATCAAAATAGACATGTCTTGAAAAAAGCTGTTGCAACTGTAACTGCAGCTGTGAAAGAAGCACCGAAAAAAGTTGAAAAAGCTACAAAAGCAGTAGCAAAAGAAGTGAAAAAAGCGGCTTCTTCAGTGGAAGAGTTTGCTGCAAGTTTGGAAGGTGTGGCACTTGATCGTGTGCAAACATTCTATGATGAAGGTATTCGCTCTGTTGCGGACTTCGCAAACTGGACAGAGAAAGAGTTGTTGGCCCTTAAAGGAATCGGCCCAGCTACAATCAAGAAATTGAAAGAACTAGGCGTTAAATTTAAATAATCGCTTTTGTGATTTCTTGCTATTTCCAGGAGATCTTGATAAAATGAAGCTATTAGAGGTGTTTTGAATCCCACATTTTACAGAAAGTGGCGGAGCTGAGAAGTCCACAAATGTGTCAAAACTAGTTGCTAATGGATAAAAATGAAATATTGAAATGGTCTTTTTGCTTCCTTTTGGGACGAGCTAACGACGTCATAAAAGAGAAATAATAAGATTAAAGATGCGGGCATCTGCCCGAAATTGGGTGGTACCGCGGATAAACATATTCGTCCCTGTCAGATTGATGACAGGGGCGATTTTTTTTGCAACTCTAGGCAAAGGAGGTTGTCATGAAACAATCTTTTAAAACAAGTAAGCTCTACTATGGTTTTCCTATCTTTATCTTGGGGTATCAGGACCAGAACTTTGGACACAATATAACGACCTGTAGCTCCTCATATAGTCTAGGAGATTGGTTAGTCATTGGGGTTGGCGCTGAGGAAAATGCAGCAGACCAGATTAAGCATTATCAACAGTTCACCGTGAACATCCCTGATGAAAACTTCATGCTTGAGATGGAGCAGGCTGGATTTATCAGCCATCGGGAAAAGTTGAAGCATCTGGGGCTAGACTACGAGATTTCTGAGCAGACTCAGGCACCAATTTTGAAGGCTTGTCCAGTCGTATTGGACTGTCAGGTAGATCGAATCATCGAGGAAGATGGTATCTGCCATATCTTTGCCAAGATTCTTGATCGACTAGCTGATTCAGATCTCTTAGATGACAAGGGCCATTTTAAAAATGACTGCTTTGCCCCAACTTACTTTATGGGGGATGGCCATCAGCGTGTTTACCGTTATCTAGATGACCGAGTTGACCCCATGGGAAACTTTATCAAGAAAGCGAGGAAAAAAGATGACAAGAGCTGAACTACCAGAACGAATCGAGACGGAGCGTCTCGTTTTACGAGTCCGTACAGTGGCGGATGCTGAGGATGTCTATGCCTACGCTAGTCTCCCAGAAGTCTCTTATCCAGCAGGCTTTCCACCCGTCAAGACCTTGGATGATGAGATTTACTATCTAGAGCATATCCTCCCTGAGCGCAATCAAAAGGATAATCTCCCAGCAGGTTACGGCATTGTCGTCAAAGGGACGGAAAAGGTCATTGGGTCTGTTGACTTCAACCACCGCCACGCGGACGATGTGCTAGAGATTGGCTATACCTTGCACCCAGACTATTGGGGGCGAGGTTATGTACCCGAAGCAGCGTGTGCTTTGATTGACCTAGCTTTTAAAGAATTGGGGCTTCACAAGATTGAACTGACTTGCTTTAGCTACAATACCCAAAGTCAACGAGTCGCAGAGAAACTGGGCTTCACCCTTGAAGCTCGCATAAGGGATCGCAAAGATGCTCAAGGCAATCGCTGTGATGATTTGAGATATGGCTTGCTGAAGAGTGAGTGGGAAACTCAAGCTCAATACTAAAGAATAGAAATAACTAGAAAGGACACACACATGTCTAAAGAACTTTCACCTAAATACAATCCAGCCGAGGTTGAGGCTGGTCGTTACCAAAAATGGCTTGACGAAGATGTTTTCAAGCCTTCAGGCGATAAAAAGGCGAAGCCTTATTCAATCGTTATTCCACCACCAAACGTAACTGGGAAACTTCACCTTGGTCACGCTTGGGATACAACTCTTCAAGATATCATCATCCGTCAAAAACGGATGCAAGGCTTTGATACGCTTTGGCTTCCAGGTATGGACCACGCTGGGATTGCCACTCAAGCCAAGGTTGAAGCTCGTTTGGCCGAAAGTGGTATCTCGCGTTACGACCTCGGTCGTGAGAAATTCCTTGAGAAAGTCTGGGAATGGAAAGATGAGTATGCGTCTACCATCAAGCAACAATGGGGCAAGATGGGGATTTCCGTGGATTACTCACGTGAACGTTTCACCCTTGACGAAGGCTTGTCAAAAGCCGTTCGTAAGGTCTTTGTAGATTTGTACAAAAAAGGCTGGATCTACCGTGGTGAATTCATCATCAACTGGGATCCAAAAGCTCGCACAGCCCTCTCTGATATTGAGGTCATTCACAAGGATGTGGAAGGTGCCTTCTACCACATGAACTATATGTTGGAAGACGGTTCACGTGCTCTTGAAGTGGCAACAACTCGTCCTGAAACTATGTTTGGAGATACTGCCGTAGCAGTTAACCCAAATGACGATCGTTATAAAGATTTGATTGGTAAAAATGTTATCTTGCCAATCTTGAACAAGCCAATTCCAATCGTTGGGGATGAGCATGCAGATCCTGAGTTTGGTACTGGTGTGGTTAAAATCACGCCTGCCCACGATCCTAACGACTTCTTGGTTGGTCAACGTCATAATCTTCCTCAAGTCAATGTTATGAACGATGATGGTACTATGAATGAATTGGCTGGCGAATTCAAGGGTATGGACCGCTTTGAAGCACGCAAGGCCGTTGTTAAGAAATTGAAAGAAATCGGTGCTCTTGTCGAAATTGAGAAAATGACTCACTCGGTTGGTCACTCAGAGCGTACAGGTGTACCTGTTGAGCCACGCTTGTCTACGCAATGGTTTGTGAAGATGGACCAATTGGCTAAGAATGCCATTGCCAACCAAGATACGGAGGACAAGGTAGAATTCTACCCACCTCGTTTCAACGATACCTTCCTTCAATGGATGGAAAATGTCCATGACTGGGTCATCTCTCGTCAACTCTGGTGGGGTCACCAAATCCCTGCTTGGTACAATGCTGAAGGTGAAATGTACGTTGGCGAAGAAGCACCAGAAGGTGATGGCTGGAAACAAGACGAAGATGTCTTGGATACTTGGTTCAGTTCTGCCCTCTGGCCATTCTCAACTATGGGCTGGCCTGATGTCGACTCAGAAGACTTCAAACGTTACTTCCCAACTTCAACCTTGGTAACAGGTTACGACATCATCTTCTTCTGGGTGTCTCGTATGATTTTCCAATCATTGGAATTTACAGGACGCCAACCATTTAAGAACGTCTTGATCCACGGTCTCATCCGTGATGAGCAAGGACGTAAAATGTCTAAATCTCTCGGTAACGGGATTGACCCAATGGATGTCATCGAGAAATACGGTGCCGATGCCCTTCGTTGGTTCCTTTCAAACGGTTCTGCACCAGGTCAAGACGTGCGCTTCTCTTACGAGAAAATGGATGCGTCTTGGAACTTCATCAACAAAATCTGGAACATCTCTCGCTACATCCTCATGAACAATGAAGGTTTGACCCTTGAGCAAGCAACTGCTAATGTCGAAAGAGTTGTCAACAAGGAAGCTGGAAATGTCACAGACCGCTGGATTCTCCACAACCTCAATGAAACCATCGGAAAAGTCACTGAAAACTTTGATAAGTTTGAGTTTGGTGTGGCAGGTCATATCCTCTACAACTTCATCTGGGACGAGTTTGCGGACTGGTATGTTGAGTTGACTAAGGAAGTCCTTTATAGCGATAACGAAGAAGAGAAGGTCATCACACGTTCTGTTCTCCTTTATACTTTGGACAAGATCCTTCGTCTCCTCCACCCAATCATGCCATTTGTGACAGAGGAAATCTTTGGACAAATCTCAGACGGTTCTATCGTTACAGCAACATACCCAACTGTTAATCCAGCCTTTGAAGACCTTGTGGCTCACACTGGTGTCGAAAGCCTCAAAGACTTGATTCGTGCCGTTCGGAATGCGCGTGCAGAAGTAAACGTTGCACCAAGCAAGCCAATCACCATTCTTGTTAAGACAAGCGATAGCGACTTGGAAGCCTTCTTTAACAGCAATGTCAACTACATCAAACGCTTCACAAATCCAGAACACTTGGAAATCTCAGCTAATGTAGAAGTCCCTGAATTAGTAATGTCAAGTGTCATCACAGGAGCAGAAATCTACCTGCCACTCGCTGACCTCCTCAATGTCGAAGAAGAACTCACTCGTCTCGACAAGGAACTGGCTAAATGGCAAAAAGAACTGGATATGGTCGGCAAGAAGCTCTCTAACGAACGCTTCGTAGCCAATGCCAAACCAGAAGTCGTCCAAAAAGAACGCGACAAACAAGCCGACTACCAAGCGAAATACGACGCGACCGTCGCACGTATTGATGAGATGAAGAAGTTGATCTGATAAAATAAGATCCTACAAAATAGGAGTTGGACTCATATTTTGAGTTCAACTCTTTTTATAGCAATAAAAAAGAGCCAAAAGAACATAAGCCACGCAAAGCAAAGCGGTTCAAGTAAGGCTCTGGTAGGTCGGGGCAAAAGCCCCTTAAACCTACCACGATTATATCGTATCAGACAAAAAATGATATAATTACTTATTTTCCTATTCGTATTTTTTATATTTCTAATAATTTTAAAAGACTGATAAAAGTAAAAGAGAGTGGCTATATGAGAGAGCAGATAGAAAAGTTATTAAAAAGTGAAATAAGTACCAGCGCAATCGCTAAAGGCGCAGACGTCCCTTGGTCAACGGTGGCAGACCTTAGAAAAGGAAAAACCAGTATGGATAAGATGGCCCTACTTACAGCCGAAAAATTATATGATTTTGCTGAAGGATTAGAAATAAATCAATATTAATAATTGGTGAACTTTTTGAAAGACAAAAGATATAAAAAAATAACTTTTTATGTGTTATTTTTTTCTGTTATAACCTCAATCGAATGACTACGTTATTGATTACGTTTTTATTTATTTGAGTGCTATACAACCTTATCTAAAATACAACAAAATCAACTAACCACACCTAATGGATATCTAATAGAAATCGTTTTTAAATTTTGCTATAATGAAGGGTATGAAATCCTACAATACCTTGAATGATTATTATCGAACTTTATTTGGAGAAAAGACCTTTAAAGTCCCTATTGATGCAGGCTTTGATTGTCCTAATCGAGACGGAACAGTCGCCCATGGTGGCTGTACTTTTTGTACGGTTTCGGGTTCAGGGGATGCCATTGTAGCACCAGAAGCTCCGATTCGAGAACAGTTTTACAAAGAGATTGATTTTATGCATCGGAAATGGCCAGATGTGAAGAAGTACTTAGTCTATTTTCAAAATTTCACCAATACCCACGATAAAGTGGAAGTCATTCGAGAGCGTTATGAACAGGCCATCAATGAACCAGGAGTAGTAGGAATCAACATTGGTACGCGTCCGGATTGTTTACCAGATGAGACCTTGGCCTATCTAGCAGAGCTGACCGAGCGCATGCATGTGACGATTGAGTTGGGACTTCAGACGACTTATGAAGCGACTTCTGAATTGATCAATCGGGCCCATAGTTATGACCTCTACGTTGAAACCGTCAAGCGCATTCGAAAACAAGTACCGAAGGCTGAGATTGTCTCCCATTTGATCAATGGGCTTCCGGGGGAAACGCATGAGATGATGGTGGAAAATGTTCGCCGTTGTGTGACGGACAATGAGATTAACGGGATCAAGTTGCACCTTTTGCATTTGATGACCAATACACGCATGCAACGAGACTATCATGAAGGACGACTCCAACTCATGAGCCAGGAGGAATATGTCAAGGTCATCTGTGACCAGTTGGAGATCATACCCAAACACATCGTCATCCACCGGATTACAGGGGACGCGCCGCGCGACATGTTGATCGGTCCTATGTGGAGTCTCAACAAATGGGAAGTGTTGAATGCCATTGAAGCGGAAATGCGGCGTCGCGGAAGTACCCAAGGTTGTAAATTAGAAGAGGAGGATGATCATGTTACGACCACTTGAAATGGCCCATCGGTTTTTAAATGAAGTCATCACCAAAGAAGATGTGGTGGTGGACGCGACCATGGGGAATGGACATGATACGGCTTTTTTAGCAGAACGAGCAGGTCAAGTCTATGCCTTTGATATTCAAGAGCAGGCCCTTGTCAATACCCGAGAAAAATTGGACCAGCTGGGGCTTCAAAACGTCCAGTTGATTTTGGATGGCCACCAGCATGTGGATCACTATGTAACGAATCTCAAAGCAGCGATTTTCAACCTGGGCTATCTGCCAGCTGCGGATAAATCAGTGATTACCCTGCCAGCTACTACGATTGAAGCCATGGAGAAAATCTGCACTCGTTTAGAAAAAGGTGGACGTATCGCAATTATGATTTATTACGGTCATGCGGGGGGAGACCTTGAGCGTGATGCAGTGCTGGACTTTGTCAGCCAGCTTCCTCAAAAAGATTACACAGCGACCATCTACCGGACGCTAAATCAAGTGAATCAGCCCCCATTTTTGGTCATGATTGAAAAATTAGAAAGCTACCGGCATGGATAAAGAATATTTAAAGAATAAAATTGAGGGACTAAGACAACATTTTGTTGAGTCCAAGGTTCACGAGCGGGCCACAGGATTTTATGACGAAGTGCATATGACCAAAAAGATGCTCAAAATCAAAAAGAAGTTGGTTGCACTGGAAATGGAACGGTGCCAAAAGAAGATTGAGCACAAGGATGTAACCAAGACAGATCAAAAGATTGCGGAGATCAAACAGCAATTTGAAATTTGTTGCAAAGATCGTTAAGGAGGTAGAAAATGGAACTTCTCCTTTATGCCGTGATTTTTTCGATGGTTCTGATCATCTCAAATGCTACCAATAAACTGTTTCCCCGTCTACCATTACCTTTGATCCAAATTTTCTTGGGGATTGGCTGGGCTTTGTTTATCCCTGCAGAGCAGTTTCACCTGGATACGGAGCTATTTTTAGCTCTTGTGATTGGCCCACTCTTGTTTCGAGAAGCAGAAGAAGCAGATATTACTTCTATCTTGAAGCACTGGCGGGTTATTCTCTATTTAATTTTCCCCGTTATCTTTCTTTCAACACTGAGTTTAGGCTGGCTTACCCACTCCTTGTGGTTGAGCCTTCCTTTGGCAGCCTGTATGGCTGTGGGGGCGGCTTTAGGCCCTACGGATTTAGTAGCCTTTGCCTCTCTTTCTGAGCGCTTTAGCTTCCCAAAGCGAGTCTCCAATATCTTAAAAGGAGAAGGTTTGCTCAATGATGCTTCTGGACTGGTTGCTTTTCGAATGGCTTTAGCAGCCCTTGCTACAGGTACTTTTTCTGTTGGAAAAGCAGGGATTTCTTTGGGGATTTCCATATCAGGTGGCTTATTAGTCGGTCTTTTGACAGCCTTTGTCAACCGGTGGCTGCAAAAATTACTCTTGAGTGTGAGAGCCAGTGATATTGCTAGTGAATTGTTGTTGGAATTGAGTTTGCCACTGTTGACCTTTTTCTTAGCCGAGGAACTCCATGTATCCGGTATTATCGCAGTGGTCGTATCTGGTATCCTCAAAGCTAGCCGGTTTAAACAGATCACGCTCCTAGAGGCACGGGTAGATACAGTGACCCATACTGTTTGGAATACGGTTAATTTTATTTTAAATGGATCCGTCTTTGTCATCTTGGGTATGGAGTTAGAAATGATTGCCAAGCCTATCTTAGACAGTCTACTTTATAATAATCTGCTTTTATTAGCTTCTGTTTTTCTTTTAACAGCCTTGCTCTTTTTGATTCGTTTTGTCATGGTCTCCTTCTTTTACTGGCTTCGGACAGTTCGTCTGAAAAAGTCGCTGCAAAATTATCTAAAAGATACCTTGCTGTTGACCTTTTCTGGAGTCAAAGGAACGGTTTCGATTGCGACCATTCTTTTGATTCCAACAAAGCTCGAACAAGAGTACCCTATCTTGCTCTTTTTAGTTGCAGGGGTAACGCTCCTTAGCTTTCTCGTAGGATTAGTCGTTCTTCCAACCTTATCAGATGATAAAGAAGAAGGTAATGATGACCTGATGCAGATTGCGATTCTAAATGATGTTGTGACTGAATTAGAAGCTGATTTAAAAAATAGTCACCTAAAAGGGCCTCTATACGCTGCCATTGATAACTACCATGGACGGATTGAAAATCTGATCTTAAGTCAAGAAAATAAGCTCATTCAAAAGGACTGGGAAAAGTTAAAGCTCTTGATGTTAAGTATTGAAAGTGATGGCCTTGAGCAAGCTTTTGAAGAAGGACGGATTAGAGAGCGCAGCTACCGTGTTTATCAACGCTATTTGCGGAATATGGAGCAGCGCATCAATCGGAATCTCTCCTCTCGTTTAACCTATTATTTCTTGGTCTCCTTCCGACTTTTGCGCTTGTTGGGCCATGAAATTGTCACATTTGGATCTGGTTTTAGGAATTGGTGGAAACACGAAGATCGACAACTAGAAGCCATTGATTATGATCAGATTGCGGCTCTTTATTTGGCCAATACAGAAATTATCATTGAAAGTCTAGAAGACCTTAAGGGTGTCTATCGGAGTAGTCTCATCTCTTACCTCCAGGAATCTCGTCTGAGAGAAACAGCCATTATTTCTAGCGGAGCTTTTGTCGAACGGGTTATTAACCGAATGAAGCCAAATAATATCGATGAAATGTTGAGAGGCTATTATCTTGAACGTAAGATTATTTTTGAATACGAGGCGGGACACTTGATCACCTCTAAACAAGCACGTCGCATGCGCAAAAACGTCAACGAATTGGAAAACTACTCATTGAGAGAAAGTGCCAATACGCTCCCTTATGATGTGATTGCCTATGCCCGAAATCGCTAAGCTAAAATAAAAAAGTGACCAGGCCGATCGACTTAGTCACTTTTTGTATATTTTATTCAGTTTTATTTGAATATTGTACTTCAGGTTTGACAAAGAGGCGACCCTCCCCCAAATCAATCAAGGAAACCGGTGCTTGGTAGAAGTGACTAAGGATAGAAGGAGTAAGGATATTTTCCTTTGGTCCTTGGTCCACGACTTGGCCATCTTTGAGCAAGAGGACATGGGTCATGTCTTTGGTAATTTCCTCAGCATGGTGGGTGACGTAGAGGATGGTAGGAGCATGCTTCAACTCTTTGATATGGTGGATCTGCTGGAGTAACTTTTCTCTAGCAAAGAGATCAAGACCGCTTGAGGCTTCATCAAAAATGATCAGATCTGGCTGGTCCATGAGGCTTCGTGCAATGAGAACCGTCTGCTTTTCTCCTTGAGAGAGTTCACGGTATTTTCGTCCAATCAAAGAGCTGGCTCCAATTGAAGTCAACATATCGCGCGCCCAGCCCAATTCTTCCTCTCCATATGCCGCATACAAAATACTACTCTTGTATTGTCCGGTCAGGACAATCTGTTCGGTGAGGAGGTGTTCGGGCAGTCTTTCTGAGATAAAAGAGCTGACAACACCAATGCGTTTCCGAAGCTCAGGGATGCCACCTTCCCCAAAACGAGTTTCAAGGACTGTTACCTGACCTGAACTAGCCCAATATTCTGACATGAGAATCTTTAAAAGGGTTGATTTTCCGGCCCCGTTGAGACCTAAAATGGCCCAGCATTCCTTTTCTTTCACCTGCCAGTTGATTTCTTTTAATAACGTTTTTCCATTGCGGATGAAATGAACGTCTTTTAGTTCAATTAAATTCGTCATAACTTTATCCTTTTGATTAAAATCTTCTTTATTCTAACATAAAATATGGTAGAATAGAAAACAGGAGGTAAGGAATGTTTCGAAATAGTAAATTGTTATTCTGGACATGTGAGATCTTATTATTGACAGTGATTTTCTACATTTGGAGATCCATGGGAGCCTTGATTGCCCCATTTGTGTCCGTTTTGAATACCATCCTCTTGCCATTTTTGATTGCAGGTTTCTTATATTACATTACAAATCCAATTGTTGAGTTATTGGAGAAATACTTAAAGATTAAGCGAATTTTTGGAATTTTGATCACCCTAGTTATCTTGTTCAGTACCATCGGTTTAGGGATATTCTATCTTCTTCCTATCTTGATCAATCAGCTATCCAGCTTGATCAATTCGACGCAAGGTCTCTATTGGGAAGTCCAAAGCTTGGTTCGAAAACTCTCAACCAATGCCTTGTTTCAAAATATCAATATTCAATCAACCATTCAACAGTTGAATCTCTCCTACATGGATATCCTCCAAAATCTTTTGAACAGTGTTACCAATAGTTTGGGTAGTGTGCTCACTACCATTGTCAATACGGTCTTTATTTTGATCATGACACCGATCTTTCTGGTTTACTTCCTCGTAGATGGGAAGAAGCTACTTCCGATGTTGGAGCGGACCATCCTACGAAATGACAAACTACAAATTTCGAGTTTGTTGGTTAGTCTCAATCAAACAGTTTCACGTTATATCAGCGGTATTTCGATCGATGCCTTGATCATTGGGACCCTCGCTTATATTGGTTATAGTTTTATCGGCTTGAAGTATGCCTTGGTCTTTGCCATTTTCTCAGCCTTTGCCAACCTCATTCCTTATGTGGGACCAACAATTGGCTTGATCCCGATGATCATTACCTACGCGTTTACAGATATGGATATGATGGTCAAAGCCGTCATTTATATGTTGATTATTCAGCAGATCGACGGGAATATCCTCTATCCTCGAATCGTTGGAGGTGTGATGAAGGTCCATCCGATTACGATCATGGTCCTCTTGTTACTCTCTAGTAACATCTACGGGATTATCGGGATGTTAGTTGCAATTCCAGTCTATTCGATCGGTAAGGAAATCATCAAATTCTTGATGAATCTTTACGACAACCATCGAGCGGCAAAAGAACAAAAGAAAAAAGAAGAATTTAGAATCATTAACAAATCATAGACTCTAAGGCCCAAAGAGGCTTTAGAGTTTTTTTGGACATTTTTGTAAAAAATGCATCTAAAAGTCAACAAGTCCTATAAAATGTGTTAAAATAAAGGTATTTTAAAGATAAAATGAAAAAGGTAGGGAAAGATGAGACTCCTTTTATCGAAAAAACAAAGACGCCAATTGGAATTATTGGAAATCTTGATCAAGGAAAAAAGATGGTTTCATTTGAAAGAATTGGCTAAACGCCTGGATTGCACGGAGCGTTCCTTAAAAGAAGATTTATCCAATCTTCGTAGTACGTTTACCGAGTTTTTGATTGAGTCCTCAACAAACGGGATCAAAATCAGTTATGAAGATTCAGTGGGATTAGAGGTGGTTTACCATCACTTCTTTAAAGAATCACAAGCATTTGCTTTGATTGAATATCTTTTTTTCCATAAAGATGTATCCAATGACTATATCTGTAGAAAATTTGACCTTAGTTACCAATCATTCTATCGTTTGATCCGTACCATTAATCAAAAGCTCCAAACCAAGTACAATGTAAAAATTGATTTGAAACCTTTAAATCTGGTTGGAGATGAAACGGATGTTCGTTTCTTCTATGCGCAATATTTTGCAGAGCGATATTACTATATGGAGTGGCCTTTCCCTGAGTTCAAGGAAAATGCCGTAACCGATTTGATCACTTTCTTCTTTAAGCTCTACGGCTATCCTTTAACCTTCTCAGTTATCAAGTCCTACAAGGTGCTCTTGACGGTTTATTTGTCCCGTATCAAGCAAGGTTATTTCATCGATATGCCGACCACCTTTGATGAATACAAGGATCAGTATCAAGGGGTGACCAATGTTGAAGAGATGTTGCGTTATTTCAGTTTGCAGCTGGGGGTTGAGTTGAATGAAAAAGTGCTAGAGCAGTTCTTCATTATCTTTATTCAAGAGAATTTCTATTTTAGCCCAGAGAGTCTTATTCAAGCAGCGGAAACAGACCAATATGCCAAAGAATCGACGAACTTGATCCGAAAGATGTTCAAGGATCTTTGCAAGACCTATGATTTAGAAATTGAAAACATGGATGAAATGTTGATGCACGTTCACAATACGGCCCATCTGGGGCGTAAGGAATTGTTCTCCGAGTTTCTCTTATTTGATACCAAAACCAATACCAATGATGACTTTATGAGTATCTTCCCAGCCTTTTATGACGATTTGAAGGCAGATCTGATAGCTTATATGGAGACGATGCAACACGATCTGAACGAAGAGATCTTAAAGCACATGATCTACACGGTATACACTCACTGGGAACGCCTCTTGCCACAGTTATTGCGCCGTCGGAAATCGATTAAGGTCTTGATCATTAGTCGTTTTGATGATCACCATGCCAAATCCATGATTGACTTCCTTGATTTCTACTGTACCGATAACTTTGAATTCACCCAGATGATCAAGTACAATCTAACGGTGGAAGATATCGAAGCTTCAGATGCAGATGTTGTGGTGGCCAACTTTATGATGCCAGAATTAAAGAAAAAACCATTTATTTGTACAAGCAGCCTATCATCACTCGAGTTGGTTGAAAAACTCAATGCCTTCTTTTATGATTTTACAAGTGCAGAACACTAGAGAGTGGGACAGAAATCGGTCATTCGTTAGAATTCGATTTCGTCGTCTCACCTCCGCACAGTTGAGTAGGGCTGTAAAAGCTGATGAAATCAGCGTAGTAGAGCCCCCTCAACCACTGCGTCTTGCTCGACAATTCAAAAACAATTAAGAGGCTATGACTTTTGTCCCAGCCTCTTTGTTCTTTATAAAATAAAATGAGATCGAACGGTGCAGGCTCTCATATTTTGTGGTATAATATACAATATTATATACTGGAGGAAGCTATCCATGGAAGACCCTGGCAGTCAGGAAATTTTACTGGAATTTATTTTACTAATTGTTTTGACATTATTGAACGCCTTTTTCTCGGCGACTGAGATGTCAATGGTATCGCTGAATCGTTCGCGTGTAGAGCAAAAGGCTGAAGAAGGGGATAAGAGATACATTCGTCTGCTCAGCGTATTGGAACAGCCTAACCATTTCTTGTCCACCATTCAGGTAGGAATCACCTTGATTACCATCTTATCTGGGGCTAGCCTGGCAGATAGTCTTGGTCGTGTGATTGCTGGTTGGATGGGCAACACCAAAACAGCACTTGCAACTGGAAGCTTTTTATCTCTTGCTTTTTTGACCTATATTGAGATCGTCTTTGGGGAATTATACCCGAAACGAATCGCCATGAACTTGAAAGATGAGTTGGCAGTTCGAACAGCTCCGATTGTCATTTTATTAGGAAAAATTGTCAGCCCCTTTGTTTGGTTGCTTTCAGCATCGACCAACCTCGTGAGTCGCTTGACGCCGATGAAGTTTGATGATGCGGATGAAAAGATGACGCGGGATGAAATCGAGTATATGCTAACTAATAGTGAAGAAACACTAGATGCGGACGAGATTGAGATGCTCCAAGGGATCTTTTCATTAGATGAAATGGTAGCGCGTGAAGTCATGGTCCCACGGACAGATGCCTTCATGGTGGATATCAACAATGATACTAAAGAGATTATCGAAAGTATCCTTAAGCAAAACTTTTCACGGATTCCTGTCTATGATGATGACAAGGATAATGTGATTGGGCTCATCCATACCAAACGTTTGTTGAATGAGGGATTTGTTAATGGCTTTGACAACATTGTCCTAAGAAAGATCCTGCAAGAACCGCTATTTGTTCCGGAAACAATATTCGTCGATGACCTTTTAAAAGAACTACGGAATACGCAAAATCAAATGGCTATCCTCCTGGATGAATATGGTGGGATGTCTGGCTTGGTGACTCTGGAAGATCTATTGGAAGAAATTGTCGGTGAGATCGATGACGAGACGGACAAAGCTGAAATCGATGTTTTCGAGATTGCTGAAAATACCTATGTCGTGCAAGGAGCCATGTCTCTCAATGACTTCAATGAATATTTTGATGTTGAGTTGGAAAGTGATGATGTCGATACGATTGCAGGTTATTACCTGACAGAAGTTGGACGGATTCCATCGTCAAAAGAACGTCTGAGCTGTGAAGTCGATAGTCAAAAGAAACACTTAGTCCTAACCAATGATAAGGTGAAAAGTGGTCGTGTGACCAAGGTCAAGGTTGAAATTTCTGAACTCATCGAAGAGGATGAAGAAACAAAGACAAAAGAAGAATAGAAACAAAGAGAGAGTGGGACAGAAATCGGTAATTCGTTAGAATTCGATTTCGTCGTCCCGCCTCCGCACAGTTGAGTAGGGCTGTAAAAGCTGATGAAATCAGCGTAGTAGAGCCCACTCAACCACTGCGTCTTGCTCGATAATCCAAAAACAATTGAGAGGCTAGGACTTTTGTCCCAGCCTCTTTTTTTGAAAAATTTTCTTCTATTATTAAGGTGAAATGCAAGGTAATATTCGTTTTTAACTAATTAGTGATAAATCTCGTCATATAAAAGTTCGGTTTTAACTTTCAAAAACTAGAAAAATTTAGTATAATAGTATATAATCTTCAGAAAATAGGAATAAATGAAAAGAAACTATTCGGTAGGAAAAAATAATAAAAGTTTCCTGAATATTTCATATGAATTTGACAGAATCATCTTGAAAATTTAACAGTTTTATAGTAAAATTAAATCAAGCAGAAAACGCTTTCAAAAACATAAAGGAGTAAGTACATGGATAGAAGTACAGACTTATGGACTTTTGGAAGAGGGGACAACTTTCAACTTCAAGAGTACCTAGGAGCTCACAAGGAGATCATCGAAGATCAAGAAGGATACACCTTCCGTGTTTGGGCCCCCAATGCCCAAGCCGTGCATGTGGTCGGCGATTTCACTGATTGGGAGGATCGTAAACTTCCCATGGTGAAAAACGAAGGGGGTGTTTGGGAAGCCTTTTGCCCAGATGCCAAGGAAGGAGATATCTACAAATATCTTGTCACTCGAAACAATGGCCAGCAAATCCTGAAAATTGATCCGGTGGCTCTTTGGATGGAAAAGCGCCCTCATACAGGCTCCATTATTAAAGAGATTCCTGAGAAAAAATGGAAAGATGGTCTTTGGAGAGCCCGTCGTAAAAAACTGGGCTTTAAAGAGAGACCGGTTAGCATTTATGAGGTTCACGCAGGATCGTGGAAGCGCAACGAAGACCATAGTCCCTATAGTTTTACCCAGTTAAAAGAAGAATTGATTCCTTATCTGGTTGAAATGAACTATACGCATGTGGAGTTTATGCCGGTAATGGCTCATCCACTAGGGCTTAGCTGGGGTTACCAGTTGATGGGCTATTTTGCTCTGGAACATACCTACGGTAGTCCGGAAGAATTTCAAGATTTTGTCGAAGAATGCCATCTGAACAATATTGGGGTCATTGTGGACTGGGTGCCTGGTCATTTCATTATCAATGACGATGCTTTGGCTTATTATGATGGGACACCAACCTTTGAATACCAAGATGAACATCGGGCCCACAACTATGGTTGGGGAGCCTTGAACTTTGATTTGGGGAAAAATCAAGTGCAATCCTTCTTGATTTCTAGCCTCAAGTTCTGGATCGAAACCTATCATTTAGATGGTATTCGTGTGGATGCGGTCAGCAACATGTTGTATCTCGATTATGATAGCGGACCATGGGTGCCAAATATTGACGGGGGAAATTTGAATTATGAAGGGGTCCACTTCTTACGACGCCTAAATGCAATTATCAAGCAAGACCACCCAGATATTATGATGATTGCTGAGGAAAGCTCTGCTGGTCAAAAAATTACGGGTCCTGAAGAAGAAGGGGGCTTGGGCTTTGACTACAAATGGAATATGGGTTGGATGAATGACATTCTCAAATTCTATGAGGAAGATCCAATCTACCGTAAGTATGATTTTAATCTGGTAACCTTCAGTTTTATGTATGCCTTTTCTGAACACTTCTTGCTACCTTTTTCTCACGATGAAGTGGTTCACGGAAAGAAGAGCATGATGCATAAGATGTGGGGAGACCGCTACAATCAATTTGCAGGTCTTCGCAATCTCTTGACCTACCAGGTTTGCCATCCAGGTAAAAAGTTACTCTTTATGGGATCTGAATTCGGTCAGTTTTTAGAGTGGAAATCAGAAGAGCAACTCGAATGGAGTAATCTTGAAGATGAAATGAATGCGAAGATGCGCCATTTCACTTCGCAGCTGAATCAATTATATAAAGATCACAAGGAATTGTGGGAAATTGATGAGAGCTTTGAGGGCTTAGAAATTATTGATGCGGACAACCGCGATCAAAGTGTACTTTCGCTCATTCGAAAAACCCGCAAAGGTGAATTTTTGATCTGTGTCTTTAATATGGCTCCAATTGAACGCAAGGACTTTACGATTGGTGTTCCAATTCCTGCTGTTTACGAAGAGATTTGGAATACGGAATTAGAAGAATGGGGAGGCGTTTGGAAAGAAACCAATCCGACAGTTCAGTCTCAAGAAGGGCTGTGGAAGGATTATCAGCAAACTTTGACCTTTACCTTACCGGCATTGGGTGCCAGCATTTGGAAGGTGAAGAGAAAGTTGCGTACGACGAAATCAAAAACATCTGATAAATAGGTTAATTGGTTGACTCTATAGGAGTCTAGGCTTTATAAAGAGGAAGAAGTCAATGAAGAATGAAATGCTTGCTTTAATTCTTGCCGGTGGGCAAGGAACACGTCTTGGGAAATTAACTCAAAACATTGCAAAACCTGCGGTTCAATTTGGTGGACGCTATCGCATTATCGATTTTGCCTTATCAAATTGTGCCAATTCAGGTATTCATAATGTCGGAGTTATTACACAATACCAACCGATCGCACTAAATAGCCACATTGGAAATGGTTCGAGCTGGGGCTTAGATGGGATCAATACAGGGGTTTCTATCCTACAACCCTATTCTGCTAGTGAAGGAAATCATTGGTTTGAAGGAACTAGCCATGCTATCTTCCAAAATATCGATTATATTGATAGCATCAATCCGGAATATGTTCTCATCCTTTCTGGAGACCATATCTACAAGATGGACTACGATGACATGCTTCAATCTCACAAAGATAACAATGCTAGTTTGACAGTAGCCGTTTTGGATGTCCCATTGAAGGAAGCTAGCCGTTTTGGAATCATGAATACAGATGCCAACAACCGGATCGTTGAGTTTGAAGAAAAACCAGCAGAACCAAAATCAACCAAAGCATCCATGGGAATTTACATTTTTGACTGGGCTCGTTTGCGCAATATGCTGGTTGCTGCTGAAAAGAGCGATATCGATATGTCAGACTTTGGTAAAAATGTCATTCCAACCTATCTTGAATCAGGTGAAAGCGTTTATGCCTATGAATTCAATGGGTATTGGAAAGACGTTGGGACCATTGAATCTCTTTGGGAAGCCAATATGGAATACATTGATCCAAATAATGCTTTGGATAGTCGCGATCGTCACTGGAAAATCTATTCACGCAACCTCATTTCTCCACCAAACTTCTTTGGTGAAAATGGGCATGTTGAAGATTCTCTGGTCGTCGATGGTTGCTTGGTAGATGGTACGGTGAAACATTCCATCTTATCTACAGAAGCTCAGATCCGTGAAGGCGCTGTTGTAGAAGACTCTGTCGTGATGAGTAATGCCATTATCGGTAAAGGTGCAGTTGTCAAACGTGCGATTATTGGTGAGGGTGCTGTCATTGCGGATGGTGTCGTGATTGATGGTACAGAGGAAGTACAAGTTGTCGGTTACAATGAAAAAGTGGGGGTAGTTACAGATGAAGATTGATAAATATTCAGCCATTCTAGGAAATACAGTTGGGTATCATGATATGTCCACTTTAACCAGCCATCGTCCGGTTGCCTCTTTGCCTTTTGGTGGGAAATACCGTTTGATTGACTTCCCGTTGTCAAGTCTTGCCAATGCAGGAATTCGGAGCGTTTTTGGAATCTTCCAACAAGAAAATATCAGCTCAGTCTTTGACCATATCCGTTCTGGTCGTGAATGGGGCCTGTCTACTTTGCTGAGTCACTATTACCTTGGAATCTATAATACTCCAGTTGAAAATACAACTGTAGGACCAGAATACTACCAACAACTATTGACTTATCTGAAACGGTCTGGATCCGACCAAACAGTTGCTTTGAACTGTGATGTCTTAGTAAATATTGATCTCAATCAGGTCTTCCATTTGCATAATACGGTCGATCGTCCGATCACGGTGGCCTATAAAAAATTGCCTTCAAAAGATATTTCAGAAGTCAATTCTGTCTTGGAAATTGATGAATCAGACCATGTCATCAGTCAAAAACTCTTTGATAGCAAAGATGAAGCAGAAGTCTTTAATATGTCGACAGATATCTTTATTGTGGATACGCCTTGGTTGATCGAAAAGATTGAGGAAGAAGCGAAAAAAGAATATCCGCAAAAATTGCGCTACATCTTACGCGAGTTGGCGGTAGAATACAATGCCTTTGCCTTTGAATATACAGGTTACTTAGCCAATGTTCATTCTGTAGAGTCTTATTATCGTTCAAATTTGGATATGTTGGAAACACAAAATTTCATCAAACTCTTCTCTCCAAATCAAAAAGTTTATACAAAGGTGAAAAATGAAGAGCCAACTTATTACGCAAAAACTTCAAATATTAAGACCTCTCAATTTGCATCAGGTAGTATCGTAGAAGGTACGGTAGAAAACTCTGTCGTTTCGCGTCGTGTCTACTTACATCAAGGTTCAGAGGTTCGTAGTAGTATACTCTTCCCAGGTGTTGTGGTTCATGAAAATGCCATTGTTGAACATGCAATTCTTGATAAGGGTGTTGAAGTCGCTGCTGGTGTTACGATTCGTGGTAGTCTAGAAGCACCTGTAGTGGTTCAAAAAGGAACAATTGTTACAGAGGATATTGTCTAATGAAACTATTATTTGTCGCAGCTGAAGGGGCTCCATTTTCAAAAACAGGTGGTTTGGGTGATGTAATTGGAGCTCTTCCCAAATCACTAGCTAAAAGTGGGCACGATGTTCGTGTGGTTCTTCCCTACTATGATATGGTAGATACCAAATTTGGGGATCAAATCGAGGATGTCTTGCATTTTGAAACCAAGGTTGGTTGGAGAAGTGAATACGTTGGGGTTAAGCGTATCTTTAGAGATGGTGTTACCTTCTATTTCATTGATAACCAAAAATATTTCTTCAGAGGCCATGTTTATGGTGATTTCGATGATGGAGAACGCTTCGCCTATTTCCAATTGGCAGCTCTCGAGATGATGGAGCGAGTGGATTTTATTCCAGATGTTGTGCATGCGCATGATTATCATACGGCCATGATTCCATTCCTTCTGAAAGAGAAATACCGTTGGATTCAAGCTTACAATGGTATTAAATCTGTTTTAACCATCCACAATTTGGAATTCCAAGGGCAATTTGATCCAGGTATGTTGTGGGATCTGTTTGGTGTAGGTTTTGAACGCTATGAAGATGGCACACTGCGTTGGAAAGATTGTCTCAATTGGATGAAGGCTGGTATCTTGTATGCGGATCGTGTTACGACGGTTTCTCCTAGTTATTCTTACGAGATTATGACCCCTGAGTACGGTTGTGGTCTGGATCAAATCTTGCGGATGGAATCTGGAAAACTGACAGGTATTGTCAATGGAATTGATGCAGATCTTTATGATCCGGAAACAGATCCACTCTTAACCTATCATTTTAGCAAAGACGATTTATCAGGAAAAGCAGAGAGCAAACGGGCCCTTCAAGAGCGCGTTGGATTACCTGTACGGGATGATGTTCCTCTGTTTGGGATTGTTTCTCGTTTGACACGCCAAAAAGGTTTTGATGTGGTCGTTGAAGGATTGCATCAACTCTTGCAAAAAGATATTCAAATCGTTTTATTGGGAACGGGAGATCCTGGCTTTGAAAATGCCTTTGCATGGTTTGGCCAAGCATATCCGGATAAACTTTCTGCCAATATTTTGTTTGATGTTCAATTAGCGCAAGAAATTTATGCCGCTTCGGATGTCTTTTTGATGCCAAGCCGCTTCGAACCATGTGGACTTTCTCAAATGATGGCCATGCGTTATGGAACGCTTCCGCTAGTCCATGAAGTTGGTGGGCTTCGGGATACTGTTCAACCATATAATGCTTATGATGGCAGTGGAACCGGATTTAGTTTCAACAATTTATCGGGGTATTGGTTGAATTGGGCGGTTGATGAAGCTTTGGGTGTTTATTCGAATGATCAAGAAGCATGGCGCGAGTTGCAAGAGCAAGCCATGACGCGTGATTTCTCTTGGGATACAGCTAGTCAACGCTACAACGACTTGTATCAATCATTATAGTAGAATACTTTGGGGTGGGACTGGAACGAAACTTCTTCACTTTCGTTCTAGTCTCCCTCTTTTTTGATGGTTTAGAAAAGCAACAGTTGTTCGGTCCTCGCAACGATTTACCGATAGAAAATAGTCCATTTAGTGAGTGGTCAAACTTGCTAAAATAATTGAAAAAAGATAAGATAGATAAAGGTAAAACATCTCAGGAATTTCCTTTGTAGACCTGCTCTAAAAAAGGAATAGTCCATTCTTGAGAAACAAATATTACTATGTAGGAATTTAAAGGATGAAAAAGAAGAAACAAACTGTTGAAAAAATCACCAAATATTCGATTCGGAAATTATCTGTTGGTGTGGGGCCAGTTGCGATTGGAGCTTTTCTATTAGGAGCGAGTCTACTTACTCCTCAACCTGTACAAGCCGATCAGTATACACAAGCGACCAATGTCCATCTGGGATATGTGACAGAAGACGAGCTCACTCCTGATGAAGAGGCGCAAGTCATTCATGCGATTCCAGATCAATACCAAAACGAGGATACCTTTTATTTGGTCTATAGAAAAAAAGGAATGTCCCAACAAACCTTGCCTCAGACAGGAAGTCAGGAAGTGGCACTACTAGGACTTAGTTTTGCGACAGCTTCTTTGGCAGTTCTCTTGCTTTCTAAAAAGCACCGCAAAAAGGTGATGGGTGTTCTTCTAATTGGGGCGATGGGGCAAAGTCTTCTCCTTCCAGTAGAAGTTGCAGCTTTACAAAATCAAGTATTATTGCCCTATAATCAAACGATTTCTGTCTCATCCAGCAAAGATCTTGCAGCTGGTGTGATTCCAATTGATGGGTACGACTATGTCGGATATCTTCATTACCCAACCACTCAAGAAAGCAGCAAAGAAGTCCCAACCAAGATTCAGAAAAAACAAGAACCTGCGTCACCCACTACCCAGACAAGTCCGGTGGCGCCACCACTAGATTTGAACTCACGTGTGACGCCTGAAGATGCTCCAGCCTCTCCAACGCTTGAAAAGCCAAGGGTTGAAGTTTCCACAGAACCAATTCCATTTGAAACGGTGGAGCAAGTCGATGCTACGCTGGCTAAGGGCCAAAGCAAGGTGCTAACAGCTGGTCAAACTGGTGAGCGGAGAATCGTTACAGAAGTGAGTCTTGTGGACGGTAAAGAAGTTCGAAGGGTAATCGAAAATACAGTTATAAAAGAACCAGTTTCACAAGTCCTTTCAGTAGGAACAAAAGAAGAAACTCAACTAAGTCCGCAGCCAGTCGTCACAGCAAAAGGGACGCAAGAAGTAGGCCACGAAGGTGAAGCGGTCGTTCAGCCAGAGAATCCGTCCTATACCGGGGCTGTGGATGCAAAAGGGACACAAGAAGTAGGCCACGAAGGTGAAGCAGCGGTTCAGCCGGAGACCCCGTCCTATACTGGAGTAGTGGATGCAAAAGGGACGCAAGAAGTAGGCCATGAAGGTGAAGCAGCGGTTCAACCGGAGAATCCAAGCTACCAAATGACTGAAGGGACTGTAACGGAAACAGAAACGGTGTCTCTTCCATATGCAACCGAGTCTGTGGCAGATTCCAATCGTTACACCGATGAAGAAATCGTGATTCAAAAAGGTCAAGCCGGAAGCCAGTTGATTCGCCGTGTTTATAAAACGATCAATGGTGAGAAAGTTGGAGAGCCAATCAGCACCAGCACAGAGACACTCCAAGCTCCTGTGGACGAAAAAATCAGTCGTGGAACCAAGGCTATCGAAGGACAGACCGAGGAAGTGTCGATCGAAGAAATCCCATTTAAGACGGAGACAGAGCAAGATGCTAGCCTACAAAAGGGCACTGAAATAGTCTCTCAAGTAGGGAAAAATGGAAAGAAGAAAATCACCAAGGTATACAAAACCATCAAAGGTGTAAAGACAGCGGATGCACCGACCGTTTCAGAGGAAGTGGTAGAAGCACCGCAGGACCGTATCATCAAAAAAGGAACGAAAGAACTTGAAAAACCAAGCTTAACGTTGGCGACACTTGATAAGGAAGAACTAAATCGGACTGCAAAGGCTACCTATCGTTTAAGTAAACCAGATGGTGTGACCATCAAGTCGATCCAAACGGTGTTGAAAAAGGATGGTCAAGTGGTTAAGACCGTTAGCCTCACAGAAGCGGATCTTGCAGCAGCTTTGGCAGATCTGGACTATTATAAGGACTACACGCTAGCTACAACCATGGTTTATGACCGAGGAAATGGGGATGAAGAAGAAGTACTCCAAGAAGAACCTCTAAGACTGGATCTTAAAAAAGTAGAAATCAAAAATATCAAAGAATCTAGCCTGATCCGTGTGGACGACCAAGGTGTTGAGACAGATAGCAGTTTATTGTCCGAAACACCAACAGATGTCACCCCTTATTACTTGAAAGTCACAACAGAGGATAATAAGGTCACTAAACTCGCCGTTGATAAAATCGAAGAGGTAACGGTAGACGGAAAGACGCTCTACAAAGTGACAGCCAAAGCACCTGATTTGGTTCAACGGACTTCTGATCGACGATTTAGCCAAGAGTATGTTCATTACTTTGCCAAACCAAAAGCCCATGAAGGGGATGTCTATTACGATTTTAATGAACTTGTCAAAGCCATGCAGGCAAATAAAAATGGAACCTTCAAACTCGGTGCGGACCTAAATGCAGCAAATGTCCCAACACCAACTAAACAGTATGTCCCAGGTATCTTTAATGGCCATTTAACCAGTGTGGACGGTAAACAATACACCATCTACAATATGGCTCGCCAGTTATTTGATGGAATCGAGAATGGGTCTGTTAAAAATATTAACTTAGGAAATGTTGACATCAATATGCCTTGGGTTGAATCTATTTCCCCACTTGCAAGAACCGTTAAAAATGCTACGGTTGAGAATATCAAGGTGACTGGTAGTGTTCTTGGCAAAGATGGGATAGCCGGTATTGTCAATAAAGTGGACACTGGAGGTCTCTTGAAGAATGTTGCCTTTATCGGTAAGATTACTGGAGTTGGTGACAAGGGATGGGATATTGGTGGCATTGCCGGTGAAGTATGGCGAGGCAATATCAAACAAGCTTATGTTGACGCGGATATCAAAGCCAATAAAGCCCGTGTTGGTGGTCTGGTTGCGAGATCTGATAATGGTTCTGACCCTAATGGGATCGACAAGTATGCCTCTATTCGAAATGCGGTTACAAAAGGAACCATTCAGGTCAAAACACCAGTTGAAGTTGGTGGATTCATTAGTAAAAACTGGACCTGGGGTAGAGTTGCTGACACAGTTTCCATGATGAAAGTTGAAAACGGTGAAGAATTCTACGGCTCTAGTGACCTAGACGCAGAAGATGGTTATTACACGAACGACTGGATTGAAAGAAACTATGTCGTCAAAGATGTCAGCTCAGGGAAACATTCCTTCAAGCGTTCTAGAACCAATAGAATTAAAGAGATTGGTCTTGAAGAAGCCAATCAGAAAATTGAGGCAATGGGCATTACAGCGGATAAAGCTGTCCTGAATCCTTTAGTTGAGGATACCTTGAATCAGGTCCAACCAAAAGCGAATACCTATAAAGAGATCCAAGACTACCAAGCAGACCGTGAACAAGCTTATCGCAATATAGAAAAAATCCAACCATTCTACAACAAAGAGTGGATTGTCAACCAAGGGAATAAATTGGCTGCAGGAAGTCCTCTCCTGACGAAAGAAGTCTTATCTGTTACCGCTATGAAAGGCAATACCTTTGTGACGGAACTAGCTGATGCCGATCATATTCTGATTCATTATGCCGACAAGACAAAAGATGTCTTTAGCATCACGCCAAAAGACTCTAAAGTCAAGCAAGTTAAAGAGTATAGTGTAGCTGAGCTAGGAGATGTGGTCTACACGCCAAATATGGTGGACAAAGACCGGAGTGATCTGATCCATGATATTGTTGAAAAACTAAGTCCAATTGAATTGCAATCAGATCCAATTTATACGCACTTGGGTCGTACGGGTGGCAATAAAGTCAATGCCATTCAAAACCTTTACCTCGAAGAAAGCTTCAAAGAAGTCAAGGATAATCTGGCTCACTTTGTCAAACAACTGGTTGAAAATGAAGACCATCAATTAAACACTGATGAGGCTGCAAAACGTGCGCTGATCAAGAAAATTGAGGACAAGAAGGCTGCCGTACTTCTGGGTCTTTCTTATCTCAACCGTTATTATGGAGTCAAGTTCGATGATTTCAACATTAAGCCAATTATGTTGTTCAAGCCAGACTTCTATGGGAAGAATGTCGATGTCTTAGACCGTTTGATTGAAATTGGTTCAAAAGAAGACTACATCAAAGGGACTCGTACCCAAGATGCCTTCCGTGAAGTCGTTGCCAAATCGACTCTTTCTGGGAACCTAAATGACTTCTTGAAATACAACATGGAGCTCTTTACAAAAGATAGAGACCTAAATGATTGGTTCATCAAAGCAACGAAAGACAATGTCTATATTGTGGAGCCTGAGACTTCAAATCCAGCATTTGCTTCTGCCAAACACCGGGCATATGAAGGCTTAAATAACGATATCCACGGTAAAATGATCTTGCCACTCTTGAATCTTAAAGATGCGCACATGTTCTTGATTTCAACCTACAATACCTTGGCTTATAGTTCCTTTGAAAAATATGGTAAAAATTCAGAAGCAGAACGGACTGCTTTCAAGGCTGAGATTGATAAAGTAGCCAAAGCCCAACAAGACTACTTGGATTTCTGGTCACGATTAGCAGCGGATAATGTTCGCAACCAACTCTTAAAGAGCAATAATATGGTGCCAACACCGGTCCTTGATAATCAAAACTACAAAGGTATTAGTACAGACCGTTATGGCCATACGAATAGTGGAAAAGATGTCGCTCCAATTCGTGAATTGTATGGACCAACCGATCGTTACCATGCGACGGATTGGCGTATGGGAGCAACTGCTCGTGTCTATGGAAATCCTTATAAAGATGATTCGGTCTTCTTTATGGTAACGGATATGATCAGTGACTTTGGGATTTCTGCTTTTACCCATGAAACGACCCACGTCAATGACCGTATGGTATACTTGGGCGGCTGGAGACACCGTGAAGGAACGGACTTGGAAGCCTATGCTCAAGGCATGCTCCAAACACCATCCGTATCCAATCCAAATGGGGAATACAAAGCCCTAGGTCTCAATATGGCTTATGAACGACCGAACGATGGGAACCAATGGTACAATACCAATCCAAATGACCTTACATCGAGAGCTGAGATTGATCGCTACATGAAAGGCTACAATGATACACTCATGCTTCTGGATTACCTAGAAGGAGAAGCGGTCCTCGATAAAGGAAACAAAGAATTAAACAATGCTTGGTTCAAGAAGGTGGATAAACAGTATCGTGGTAGCAACACCAAGAATCAATTTGACAAGGTACGACCTTTAAGTGATGAAGAAAAGGCGATTCCTTTGCGTACAGTTGATGACTTAGTGACTAACAACTTTATGACCAATCGTGGTCCTGGAAATGGAGTCTATAATCCATCTGACTTTGGTTCAGCCTATGTGACTGTGCCGATGATGACAGGAATCTATGGAGGAAACACCAGTGAAGGAGCTCCAGGAGCCATGTCCTTCAAACACAACACCTTCAGAATCTGGGGTTACTATGGCTATGAAAAAGGCTTCCTAGGATATGCTTCAAACAAGTATAAACAGGAATCGAAACAAGCTGGCCATGCCACTTTAGGAGACGACTTTATCATTCAAAAGATTTCTGATGGAAAATTTAACACTCTTGAAGACTGGAAGAAAGCTTACTTCAATGAAGTAGTGACTAGTGCCAAAAATGGAATTCAATCGATCGAAATCGATGGTACAACATACAATAGTTATGAAGACTTGAAACGTGCATTTGCTGAAGCAGTTGATAAAGACAAGGCTACTCTAAGTAACGGATCCGTCAAATTTGACAACACCGTATCACTGAAAGAAAAACTCTTTAAGAAATTACTTCAACAAACAGATAGCTTTAAATCTTCTATCTTTAAATAATCAATGGACTCTCATCTGCCTAGCAGGTGGGAGTTTTACTTTTTAGAAAAATAGCATCGGGTGTATTGGATCAGAGGGATAGAAGGGTCGAAAGTATTTCATCTAGGACTTGCATGAAAAAATAAGGGTGAAGTTTCCTCGTAGAATAGGACTTTTATAAAAGTAAAACGCTTACTTTATGAGGAAATATTTGACTATTAAATTTAATAGGAGTAAACTAATAAGGTAAAATTTATAAAAGGAGAATTCATCATGAATTTAACATTTTTAGGTCTTTGTTTAGCCTGTTTTGGTGTATCACTGGCAGAAGGTTTGATGATGAGCAGCTTATTGAAATCTGCGTCTCGTCAACCAGAAATTATCGGTCAATTGCGTAGTCTCTTGATTCTTGGTGTTGCCTTTGTCGAAGGTACTTTCTTCGTAACCTTGGTTATGGCCTTCATTATCAAATAAGCACTTCTATTTTAGAAAAGGAGGTGTCAAAACTTGGAAGAAAGTATCACTCCAACGATAACTCTTGGACCTGTAACTTTTAATTTGACCCTACTTGCTATGACCTTGATTGCTGTTTTGGTGGTTTTTGGCTTTATTTATTGGGCCAGCCGTAAAATGACGATCCGACCAAAGGGCAAACAAAATGTGCTGGAATACGCATATGACTTTGTCGTAGGTTTCACCAAAGGAAATATTGGGGAACATTATATAAAGGACTATTCCTTGTTCTTGTTTGTTCTTTTCCTATTTCTTTTAGTGGCCAATAACATTGGATTGATGGCTAAAATCGAAACGACCAATGGTTACAATTTGTGGACATCACCAACCGCTAACCTGGGTTATGACTTTGCCTTTTCATTTTTGATCACCTTAATCGCCCATGTAGAAGGAATTCGCCGACGTGGTGTGAAGGAATATTTAAAGGCTTTTGTGACACCTGGATTTATGACCCCCATGAATATTTTGGAAGAATTAACGAACTTTGCCTCCTTGGCCCTTCGGATCTTCGGAAATATCTTTGCGGGTGAGGTACTAGCAAGCTTGCTAGTGACTTTGTCGCATCAAGCTGTATATTGGTATCCATTTGCCTTTATTGGAAGCATGGCGTGGACAGCGTTTTCGATTTTCATTTCATGTATCCAAGCCTATGTGTTTACCATGTTGTCATCAATCTATATTGGTAAGAAAATTAATGGCGAAGAGTAAGTAGAGGAGGAGTAGAAGAATGCATGTATCAATGAGTGAAATTATTGGTAACTTTATTCTCATTGCTGGTTCCTTCCTATTATTAATCTTTTTAATAAAGAAATTTGCATGGAACAATATCAATGGAATTTTAGAAGCGCGTGCCAAAAAGATTACAGATGATATTGATGGAGCAGAATCAGCTCGTCAAAAAGCTGAGGAACTAGCAAATAAACGTGAAGAAGAGTTGGCGGGTAGTCGCAAAGAAGCTGCGTCTATCGTAGAAAATGCAAAGGAAACTGCTGAAAAGAACAAATCGCAAATCCTTTCAGATGCCACTCAAGAAGCTGTACGTTTGAAAGAAAAAGCGCAACAAGAAATTGCGCACAACAAAGAAGAAGCATTGAACAGTATCAAAGGCGATGTGGCGGATCTTACTGTGCATCTCGCTGGAAAATTGTTGAGCCAACAGTTAGATGCTGAAGCTCAACGTCAACTGATCGATCGCTATCTTGATGAATTAGGAGAAGCCTAATGGACAAAAAGCAACTGATGGTGATTGAGAAATATACCCAGCCTTTTGTTCAATTGGTCTTTGAAAAAGGAGAACAAGACCTGGTCTTTGAAAAGTTAACCCAAATCAAGGGTGTTTTTGAGGAAACAGGACTTGCTAACTTCTTAGCTCATATCGGTGTAGAGGATGAAGAGAAAGCAAAAAGTCTACGACTTTTTCAACCCTCGGATTCACAATTACTCGACCATTTGATTGAAGTGGTTATTCTCAATCATCGTGAAGCCTTATTTTATGACATTGTAATGATCTGTTTGGATCAGATCCAACGACTGAGTAATGCTTTCGTCGTGACGGTTACGACAGCTACAGCCTTGGATCCAGCTCAAGAGCGAAAATTGGTACCCATTATCGAAAGAAAATTTGGGATTCAAGTTCGCTCGATCCAACAAAAGATCGATCCAGATTTAATTGGTGGCTTTGTCGTGACAGCCAATCATAAAACATTGGATACCAGTCTCAAACACCAATTGCAAGTCATAAAATCTAAATTGAAATAGAAAGTGGTGTGAATTTTGGCGATTAACGCACAAGAAATCAGCGCTTTAATTAAGCAACAAATTGAAAATTTCCAGCCAAACTTTGACGTCACTGAGACAGGTGTTGTAACCTACATTGGTGACGGGATTGCCCGTGCTCATGGTCTTGAAAATGCCATGAGTGGTGAGTTATTGATCTTTGAAAATGGCTCATACGGGATGGCTCAAAACTTGGAAACAACGGATGTCGGGATCATTATTTTGGGTGATTTCACAGATATTCGTGAAGGGGATTCGGTTCGTCGTACGGGTAAAATCATGGAAGTCCCTGCAGGGGATGCCTTGATTGGTCGTGTTGTCAACCCACTTGGCCAACCAGTGGATGGTTTGGGTGAGATTGTGACAGATAAATTCCGTCCAGTTGAAACACCAGCTCCTGGCGTTATGCAACGGAAATCAGTCTCAGAACCACTCCAAACTGGTTTGAAAGCCATTGATGCTTTGGTCCCAATTGGACGTGGTCAACGGGAATTGATTATCGGTGACCGTCAAACAGGGAAAACTTCGATTGCCATTGATACCATCTTGAACCAAAAAGGTCAAGATATGATCTGTATCTACGTGGCAATTGGACAAAAAGAATCAACGGTTCGTACTCAAGTAGAAACTCTCCGTAAATATGGAGCCATGGATTACACGATTGTCGTGACGGCATCTGCCTCTCAACCTTCCCCACTGCTCTTTATCGCACCTTACGCTGGGGTTGCCATGGCAGAAGAATTCATGTATAACGGTAAACATGTTTTGATTGTCTATGATGATTTGTCAAAACAAGCCGTAGCCTATCGTGAATTGTCCCTCCTTCTTCGTCGTCCACCAGGTCGTGAAGCCTTCCCAGGGGATGTCTTCTATCTTCACAGCCGTTTGTTGGAACGTTCCGCAAAAGTTTCAGATGAATTGGGTGGTGGTTCCATCACTGCGCTTCCAATCATTGAAACCCAAGCAGGGGATATCTCCGCTTATATCGCAACCAACGTGATCTCCATCACTGATGGCCAAATCTTCTTGCAAGATAGTCTGTTCAACTCAGGAATTCGTCCAGCCATCGATGCCGGATCTTCTGTATCCCGGGTAGGTGGATCTGCTCAAATCAAGGCCATGAAGAAGGTTGCTGGTACCCTTCGTATCGACCTCGCTTCCTACCGTGAGTTGGAAGCCTTCACAAAATTTGGTAGTGATTTGGATGCGGCCACTCAAGCTAAGTTGAACCGTGGTCGTCGGACAGTGGAAGTCTTGAAACAACCTGTTCATGAACCATTGACAGTTGAAAAACAAGTGTTAATCTTGTACGCATTGACACATGGTTACTTGGACAGTGTTCCAGTGGATGATATTCTTCGTTTTGAATCAGAATTGTTTGATTATTTTGAAGCCCATCATGCAGGAATTTTTGAAACCATTCGGACAACGCTCGACCTTCCAAATGAAGAAGAACTGGATGCGGCCCTTACTGAATTTGTCAACCAGTCAAATTTCAAATAGAAATAGGAGTGGAAGATGGCAGTTTCATTAAATGATATTAAAAATAAAATTGCATCCACAAAAAACACCAGTCAAATCACCAATGCGATGCAGATGGTGTCCGCTGCCAAACTCGGTAAGTCTGAGCAGGCAGCCAAGGATTTTCAGGTTTATGCTGCTAAGGTTCGTAAGCTCTTAACAGACTTGCTCCATGGCCATGAAACAGAAAATACCAAGTCCCATCCTATGCTTGCGAGCCGTCCAGTCCAAAAGACAGCTTATATTGTGATTACATCAGACCGTGGTTTGGTGGGAGGCTATAATGCTTCTATTTTCAAAACCATGATGGAAATGAAGGAAGAATACCATCCAAATGGAGATGACTTTGAAGTGATCTGTATTGGAAGTGTCGGTGCGGATTTCTTCCGTGCCCGTGGAATTCAGCCGGTTTATGAATTGCGTGGCTTGGCGGATCAGCCTAGCTTTAAGGAAGTTCGTAAAATCATTTCAAAAACCGTTCAAATGTACCAAGAAGGCTTGTTTGATGAGTTGTACGTTTGTTACAACCATCATGTCAACAGTTTAACCAGCCAAATGCGGGTGGAACAAATGCTTCCCATCATTGACTTGGACCCCAATGAAGCCGATGAAGACTATGTCTTAAATTTGGAATTGGAATCCAGTCGTGATGCGATTTTGGACCAATTGCTTCCTCAGTTTGCAGAAAGCATGATCTATGGGGCCATTATTGATGCCAAAACAGCTGAAAATGCTGCAGGTATGATGGCCATGCAAACTGCGACAGACAATGCCAAGAAGGTCATTGACGAATTAACGATTCAATACAACCGTGCTCGTCAGGCTGCGATTACTCAGGAAATTACCGAAATCGTTGCTGGTGCGAGTGCCCTTGAATAGGTGTCGGATACAATTTTTAATACAAAAATAGCTTATTGTTAAGCAGTAGAAATTAGTTAGAATAGGAGAATGACATGAGTTTAGGCAAAATTTCTCAGGTCGTAGGTCCCGTCGTTGACGTTGCCTTTTCCGTAGGAGATAAACTTCCTGAGATTAATAATGCACTTGTAGTCTATAAAAATGACCAACAAAAATCAAAAGTCGTTCTTGAAGTAGCTCTTGAACTTGGTGATGGTGTCGTTCGGACCATTGCCATGGAATCAACCGATGGTTTGACACGTGGAATGGAAGTCTTGGACACTGGTCGTCCAATCTCAGTTCCTGTCGGAAAAGAAACCTTGGGACGTGTCTTCAACGTTCTGGGAGATACCATTGACTTGGATCAACCTTTTGCTGAAGATGCTCCACGTGAATCCATCCACAAAAAAGCCCCATCTTTTGATGAGCTTTCTACTTCAGAAGAAATTCTTGAAACAGGGATCAAAGTCATTGACCTCTTAGCCCCTTATTTGAAAGGTGGGAAGGTCGGCCTCTTCGGTGGTGCCGGAGTTGGGAAGACCGTCTTGATTCAAGAATTGATCCACAACATTGCCCAAGAACACGGTGGTATTTCCGTATTTACAGGTGTTGGGGAACGGACACGTGAAGGGAATGACCTTTACGGAGAAATGAAAGAATCAGGTGTTATCGAAAAGACTGCTATGGTCTTTGGACAAATGAATGAACCACCTGGAGCACGGATGCGTGTGGCTTTGACTGGTTTGACCATTGCGGAATACTTCCGTGACGTGGAAGGTCAAGACGTGTTGCTCTTCATTGACAATATCTTCCGTTTCACCCAAGCCGGATCTGAAGTATCAGCCCTTTTGGGACGGATGCCATCAGCCGTTGGTTACCAACCAACCTTGGCAACTGAAATGGGTCAATTACAAGAACGAATCACGTCAACCAAGAAAGGTTCTGTTACATCGATCCAAGCCATCTATGTGCCAGCCGATGATTATACAGACCCAGCGCCAGCAACCGCCTTTGCCCACTTGGATTCAACCACCAACTTGGAACGGAAATTGGTACAATTGGGGATCTACCCTGCGGTGGATCCATTGGCATCAAGCTCTCGTGCCCTTTCTCCAGAAATCGTAGGAGAAGAGCACTATGCCGTAGCTTCTGAGGTCAAACGTGTCCTTCAACGATACCATGAATTGCAAGATATCATTGCCATCTTGGGGATGGATGAGTTGTCCGATGATGAAAAAACATTGGTTGCTCGTGCTCGCCGGATCCAATTCTTCTTGTCACAAAACTTCAACGTTGCCGAACAATTTACCGGTCAACCTGGTTCATACGTACCGGTTGCCGAAACTGTTCGTGGCTTTAAAGAAATCTTGGACGGAAAATATGACCATCTTCCTGAAGATGCCTTCCGTGGTGTTGGTTCAATCGAGGATGTCATCGCCAAAGCTGAAAAAATGGGATTCTAAGAAGAGGTGAAAGATGAGTCAAATGAACGTCCAAATCGTGACACCCGATGGACTGGTTTATGATCATCATGCCGCATTTGTATCTGTCAAGACAATTGATGGTGAATTAGGGATTTTACCTCATCATATCAATACCATTGCGGTTTTGGCTGTAGACCAAGTAAAGGTTCGTCGGATAGACGATGACAAACATATTAATTGGATTGCAGTCAATGGTGGGATTATCGAAGTAGCAGATAATGTCATTACCATCGTTGCCGATTCTGCTGAACGCGCTCGAGATATCGATATTAGTCGTGCAGAACGGGCCAAACTGCGAGCTGAAAAAGCGATTGAAGAAGCCAAAGATCAGCATTCGGTTGATATGGAACGTCGTGCTAAAATTGCTCTTCAACGCGCCATTAACCGGATTAATGTCGGAAATCGTTTATAACATATTTAAAATAAGGTGGAGGTATGTCCTCACCTTATTTTTGTTGAGAGCCAAATCAAAAGAAGAAACTAGAGAGCAAATATGATATAATAGCGATATGATTCAAATGATATTTAATCTTTCCAGCCATTTATTGTTTATCTTTTTTTCCTATTATTTACTCTTCAACTTGGTAAGATGGGAAAAATTTTTAAAAGTTAGTGCGGAAAATGCGATCAAAATTCGCTTCTTAATTCTGCTGTTCAGTGTTGCCTTAGGCTATTTAGTCAGCTCATTTTTTATTAGTATTTACGAGATGAGCCGGCAGATTTTTATTGGTCAATTCTAGCCACATTTTGTCAAAAATATGGTATGATAGAAGTCGTGACTTAAAGGAATTGGAGAAAAATCTCGTATGGAAAAAATAATCATTCATGGTGGGAATAATCGTCTGGTTGGAACCGTTAAAATTGAAGGGGCAAAAAATGCGGTCCTTCCTCTTCTTGCAGCAACCGTGCTTGCAAGTGAGGGGGTGACAACCTTGAAAAATGTGCCTGTTTTATCAGACGTCTTTACCATGAACAATGTGGTTCGTGGCTTAAATGCGCAGGTGACCTTCAATGAAGAAGAAAATACGGTGGTCGTGGATGCGCAAGCAAAGTTGTCTGAGGAAGCACCCTACAAGTATGTGAGCAAGATGCGGGCATCGATTGTTGTCTTGGGTCCAGTCTTGGCACGTAATGGCCATGCTAAAGTTTCCATGCCTGGAGGCTGTACGATCGGTAGCCGTCCGATTGACCTTCACCTCAAAGGTTTAGAAGCCATGGGAGCTGAGATTACTCAAGCCGCTGGTTATATCGAAGCCAAAGCTGATCGTCTCAAGGGTGCACATATCTATATGGACTTCCCATCAGTAGGGGCGACACAAAATATTATGATGGCCGCAACCTTGGCTGATGGAGTCACCGTGATTGAAAATGCAGCTCGAGAACCTGAAATTGTTGACCTAGCACTCTTGCTTAATAAAATGGGTGCAAATGTCAAGGGTGCAGGAACAGAGACCTTGACTATTGTTGGGGTTGATAGCTTACATGGGGCGGTTCACAATGTGGTTCAAGACCGGATCGAGGCAGGAACCTTCATGATTGGGGCAGCCATGACCGGTGGAGATGTCTTGATCGAAGATGCCATTTGGGAGCATAACCGTCCCCTTCTTTCGAAGATGCAGGAGATGGGCGTTACGGTAACCGAAGAAGATAACGGAATTCGGATCCAATCAGATATTAGTAAGCTTCGTCCAGTTTCTGTTAAGACTCTTCCTTATCCAGGATTTCCAACAGATATGCAGGCTCAATTTACAGCCTTGATGGCGATGGCCAAGGGTGAATCGACCATGATTGAAACTGTCTTTGAAAATCGCTTCCAGCATTTGGAAGAAATGCGCCGGATGGGGGTTCATTCTGAAATTATGCGGGATACAGCTCGCATCGTTGGTGGTGAAAGTTACCAAGGTGCAGAGGTCATGTCTACGGATTTACGCGCCAGCGCAACCTTGGTCTTGATGGGCTTGGTGGCTGAAGGAGAAACAAAGGTCAGCAAATTGAATCACCTGGATCGTGGCTATTACCAATTCCATGAAAAATTGGTGGCACTTGGTGCAGATGTGAAACGTGTAGAGGAAGTAGACGATGAAAACGAATCTTAAATATGTTGCAAAACAGCTAGGGATTGTCCTTCTCTTAGCTGTGATCGGAATTATGATTTTTGCAGTAGGGTTGGTCATTGGCTATGGGGTGATTGGAGATGGAAAAAATCCATGGTCCATTCTTTCGCCTAGTACTTGGTCAGAGATTATTGGAAAGCTAACTGGCAAATAAGATTTAAATGAAATTGAGAAAAAGGAGAGCAGCGAATCGAGTCAGTGACCCATCTAGCGCTGCTCTTTTTTGGAGAAAGATATGACAAAACAAAAAGTAACCAAACGTACCAAACAAACCTTGGCAGGCTTTTTGGTCGCTACAGTCCTAGCAATTGGTGGCTATTTTATCCATCAACCAACTCAGAAAGGTGGAGGTGATCAGGTTGTTTCCGTGGTGACCAGTAGCCAAAATGAAACCCCTAGTAAGGAATTAGCCAGTTCTGTCCTGACAACTTCTGCTCGTTCACAATTAGGAGATCAGTTAGAGTGGAATGGAACGGGAGCCTTTGTGGTCAAAGGGAATCGGACCGATCTGGATGCCAGTGTCGCTAGTCAACCCTATGCGGATAACAAGACGAAAGAAGTACAGGGAAAGACGGTACCGACGGTTGCCAATGCCTTGATGAGCAAGGCAACGCGACAATACCGGGATCGGGAAGCAACAGGGAGTGGTCAAACCGATTGGAAACCAGCAGGTTGGCATCAGGTCCATAATCTATCAGGTGAATATGACCATGCGGTAGATCGGGGGCATTTATTGGGCTATGCTTTGATTGGCAATCTCAAAGGCTTTGACGCCTCGACTAGCAATCCCAAAAATATTGCCGTACAAACTGCCTGGTCCAATCAAGCCAAGGACGAGGATTCTACGGGTCAAAACTACTATGAGACTTTAGTTCGAAAGGCTTTGGATAAGAACAAGCGGGTCCGCTATCGGGTGACCTTGATCTATAATCAGCCAGAGGATTTGATACCTCTAGGCTCTCAGATTGAAGCCAAATCGAGTGATGGGACGCTGGAATTTAATGTCTTTGTGCCCAATGTTCAAAGTGGGATCAGCCTGGATTACCAGACAGGAAAAGTAACCGTTCATAATTAATGTGGAAACGGTACTTTTTTAAGATATTTTTAAGGATCGAGTGATACAATTGCACCCCTTCTTTAAGAGAAAGGAGACTGTATGAAAACTATTTTTCGATGGTTGAGATGGACTCTGCGCATGACCTGGAGCCTCTTTTGGGGATTTTTCTGGACAATTGGGATTAGTTTTTTAATCCTAGTTGGGATTTTCTATTTCACAGATTCTTCGGCTTCTGGGGCGAGTGGCCTTGGACATGCTGCCCAAAAAGTTGTGTATCAAGCTGGGAATTTATTTGGTGATCAGGGCTTTGCTGCTCGATTTGGGATGGCTCCAAATTCTCAGTCGAACCAGACGGACAATCACGAACACAATGGAGCTAGATGGGATCAGCCAGAGGCCACGGTTTATCTAGATCCCAATATCAGTCAAACTTTTATAAAAGCCTATCGGGATGCCATTGAGGCTTGGAACCAAACAGGTGCCTTTACTTTCAAGCTGGTCACAAATGAAAAAGAGGCCAATGTGGTCTTGACCGAAATGGACAACGCATCCGTTTCTGCAGCAGGAGAAACTGCCTCTCAAACTAACCTCTTAACCAATCGGTTCACCCACATCACAGTTCGCCTCAATCGCCATTATCTGTTAAATTACGTTTATAACTACAGTTATGAACGAATTGTTAATACAGCTGAACATGAGCTAGGGCATGCCATTGGTTTGGACCACAATGATGGAGAATCCGTCATGCAACCGGCTGGCTCTTTCTATAGTATTCAGGATACAGATGTGGAAGCAGTCCGACAATTATACAAGGAATAATGAGTTTTAAAATACTTGCTAAAAGTTCTGGGCCTCAAGGGGCTCAGGATTTTTTTGAGGGCTCATCTTTCCTTGTTTAATCTGTAAAAAGATAGTAAAATAGGGACATGATTATTTTACAAGCCAACAAAATTGAACGCTCTTTTGCAGGGGAGGTTCTTTTTGATCATATCAGCCTGCAAGTGGATGAACGGGACCGGATTGCCCTGGTCGGAAAGAATGGAGCAGGGAAATCCACGCTCTTGAAAATATTGGTAGGAGAAGAAGAGCCGTCCTCAGGAGAAATCAATAAAAAGCGGGACCTTTCCCTCTCTTATCTGGCCCAAGATAGCCGCTTTGAGTCGTCCAATACTATCTACGATGAAATGCTCCATGTCTTTGACGATCTCAGAAAGACAGAGAAAGCCTTGCGGCAAATGGAGCTTGAAATGGGGGAAAAAACTGGGGCTGATTTGGAGAAACTCATGCAGGATTATGACCGTTTATCGGAAGAATTCCGTCAAGCTGGTGGCTTCACCTATGAGGCAGATATCCGCGCTATTCTAAATGGTTTCAAGTTCGATGAATCCATGTGGCAGATGAAGATTGAAGAGTTATCTGGTGGGCAAAATACTCGTCTGGCTCTGGCCAAGATGCTCTTAGAAAAGCCAAATCTCTTGGTGCTGGATGAGCCAACCAACCACTTGGATATTGAGACCATTGCCTGGTTGGAAAATTACTTGGTCAATTATAGTGGGGCCCTCCTCATTGTCAGCCACGATCGGTATTTCTTAGATAAAGTCGCAACTGTGACAGTAGATTTGACCAAGCATTCCTTGGACCGCTATGTCGGCAATTACTCCAGCTTTGTCGAACAAAAAGAGCAAAAACTCCTGACCGAAGCCAAGAACTACGAGAAGCAACAAAAAGAAATTGCTGCTCTTGAAGACTTTGTTAATCGCAATTTGGTTCGGGCCTCAACCACTAAGAGGGCCCAATCTCGTCGTAAGCAGTTAGAAAAAATGGAGCGCCTAGACAAGCCCGAAGCTGGGACCAAGTCTGCCCATATGACCTTCCATTCCGATAAGACATCGGGAAATGTTGTCTTGACAGTAGAAGAGGCAGCTGTCGGCTATGACGATCAAATCCTGTCCGAGCCTATCAATCTGGATATCCACAAGATGAATGCGGTCGCTATTGTAGGACCAAATGGAATCGGGAAGTCGACTCTGATCAAGTCCATCATTGGACAGATTCCTTTTATCAAAGGGGAAGCCCGTTTTGGGGCCAATGTCGAGGTGGGCTATTATGATCAGACCCAAAGTAAGCTAACCCCTCACAACAGTGTCTTGGATGAACTATGGAACGACTTTAAGCTGACACCAGAAGTGGAAATCCGCAATCGCCTGGGAGCCTTTCTTTTCTCTGGGGATGATGTCAAGAAAACCGTTGGCATGCTATCGGGTGGAGAGCGGGCGCGCTTGCTTCTAGCCAAGCTGTCCATGGAAAATAACAATTTCTTGATTCTCGATGAACCGACCAACCACTTGGACATCGATAGCAAGGAAGTACTGGAAAATGCCTTGATTGATTTTGATGGGACTCTTCTCTTTGTCAGTCACGACCGTTACTTTATCAATCGGGTGGCGACCCAAGTCTTGGAACTCTCAGAAGAGGGCTCAACCCTTTATCTGGGAGACTATGATTATTATCTGGAGAAAAAAGCAGAGTTAGAGGCCCTTGCTGTAGCGCAAGCAGAAGCTGTGCCTGTTTCTTCAACGGAAGAAGTCACTGGCAATGACTATCACTTGCAAAAGCAAAACCAAAAGGAACTCCGCAAAATCACCCGTCGCATTGAGCAATTGGAAGCAGAGATGGAAGAGCTAGATCAGAAAATCCAAACCATCACCGAAACCATGCATAGCACCAATGATGCAGCCGACTTAGTTCAACTCCAGAGTGACCTGGACCAATTGACTGTCCAGCAGGAAGCTGTCATGGAAGAGTGGGCAGAACTGTCAGAGCAGGTGGAATAAATGGAAGATTTAGGCAAAGTTTTTCGTGAATTTCGAATCAGTAAAAATTATTCATTGAAAGAAGTTGTAGGCCACCAATGAAACCGGCGAACTCATGGAGAGCCAGCAGCAAATCGACCAGCTGACCGCCATCCAAGAAGAAGCCATGATAGAATGGGAAGAACTAGCGGAGAAAGTGTAGTTTTCTAATTTGCCTAAGGAGAACATTGTGATGACTGAAAATGATTGGTTTATGAAGCAGATTAAAGGTGTAGCCGATATTATTGGTACAACTTTGCGTCTGCAGATTCAGAATTTAGATTTGGGGCAGTATGAGGATGAGGAAGGAAAACTCATCAACGGGAATCACTATCTTCAGCAAGTTTTAGAAGAACAGCGCTTTGCAGAGGCCATTTCTTTTGTTGAAGAGCAGATGAAACGCCTACCTCTTCATCAGTATGATCTATTGGTCGATTGGCTGATTTCTTACTTAAGACAATTAGATGTTTCCGTTAAAGAAGAACATGGATTCTACGAAGGATACTTGGAAGAGTTAGAAAGGTACTTAAAGGAATTTAAGTGGTAATCAAATGGAAGATTTAGGCAAAGTTTTTCGTGAATTTCGAATCAGTAAAAATTATTCATTGAAAGAAGCTGCAGGAGAAGCTTGCTCGACCTCCCAGTTATCCCGTTTTGAATTGGGGGAGTCGGATCTGGCTACGTCGCGCTTCTTTGAGATATTAGACAATATCCATGTGACGATTGAAAATTTTATGGATAAGGCTAGAAATTTTCAACACCATGAGCATGTGTCCTTAATTGCTCAGTTGGTTCCTCTTTATTATGCAAACGATATTGCGGGTTTTCAAAGGCTTCAAGAGGAGGAACTTGAAAAAGCTAAGAGTTCGACCAATCCCCTCTATTTTGAATTGAACTGGATCCTGCTACAAGGCTTGATTTGCCAGAGAGATGCCAGCTACACGATGAAGCAAAGTGATCTGGAAAAGGTGGCAGATTATCTCTTTCAAACGGAAGAATGGACCATGTATGAGTTGATTCTCTTTGGCAATCTTTATAGCTTTTATGATGTGGATTATGTCACTCGGCTTGGTAGAGAAGTGATGGAGCGGGAAGATTTCTACAAGGAAATTGGTCGCCATCGAAAACTAGTCTTGATTCTAGCTCTGAATTGTTACCAGCATTGTTTAGAACACCGTTCTTTTGAAAGTGCTAGTTATTTTGAGGCCTATGTGGAAAAGATTATCGGCAAGAGCATCAAACTCTACGAGCGCAATGTCTTTCATTACCTCAAGGGATTTGCCCTCTATCAGAAGGGACAAGAGAAAGAAGGGAGTCAGCAAATGCAAGAGGCTATGCATATTTTTGATGTGCTAGGTCTTCCAGAGCAGGTAGCTTACTATCAAGAACACTTTGATAAATTTGTAATAGATGAATGTTCCTAAATAGGAGAGAGATAAAGGAGATTTTATGAACCGACATGCGGTCCAATTAATTAGTCGTGGAGCGATTACCAAAATTGGAAATATGCTCTATGATTATGGGAATAGTGTCTGGCTGGCCTCAATGGGGACTATAGGAAAGACTGTTTTAGGAATCTATCAGATTTCTGAGTTAGTGACAGGGATCCTCGTGAATCCTTTTGGAGGGGTGATTTCAGACCGTTTTTCTCGTCGCAAGATTTTGATGACGACCGACTTGGTGTGTGGTCTCCTGTGTTTGGCGATTTCTTTTATCAGAAATGATCGTTGGATGATTGCGGCTCTGATTGTTGCCAATATTGTTCAGGCCATTGCCTTTGGTTTTTCTCGACCTGCCAATAAAGCCATTATTACAGAAGTTGTGGAGAAAGAAGAGATTGTAACCTATAATGCGCACTTGGAGCTGGTCTTACAAGTTGTTAGTGTCAGTTCACCTGTGTTTTCTTTCCTAGTTCTACAATTTGCCAGTCTCCATACGGCCCTCTTACTAGATGCGCTGACCTTTTTTATTGCCTTTGTCCTAGTGGCATTCCTTCCGAAAGAAGTAGCAAAGGTTCAAGAAAAGAAACAGTTTACGGGGAAAGATATTTTCTCTGATATCAAGGAGGGGTTAGACTATATCTGGCATCAGAAAGACATTTTCTTTCTCTTGTTGGTGGCTTCCGGCGTTAATTTCTTTTTTGCGGCTTTTGAGTTTTTACTTCCATTTTCCAATCGACTTTACGGAGGCAAGGGGGCTTATGCGACCATCTTAACATTGGGAGCTATTGGATCTATTCTTGGAGCACTTGTTGCCAATAAAATGACATCAAGTATGAAAATTCTCCTGTTTTTACTGATCATGGCAGGTGTAGGAGTGTTCATGATGGGCTTGCCTCTTCCGACTTATCTTTCCTTTTCGGGAAATCTGGTCTGTGAATTTTTTGTGACCATTTTCGACATCCACGTTTTTACTCAAGTGCAAACCAAGGTGGAAGATGATTATCTGGGGAGAGTCTTGAGCACGATTTATACTTTGGCAGTTCTCTTTATGCCCATCGCCAAAGGTTTGATGACTTGGTTGCCAAGTGTCCGAGTAGAATCCTTTCTCCTGATTGGAGCTGGAGTTATTCTCTTTTCACTCTTGGCTCAGCTAGTAGCTAAGCAGCTTCAATCAAAAGAACAGTAGGGATCCTTTTATAAAATTGTAATTTATTAATTTTCCCAAATAGGGGACAAAATGAAAATCTCTTTCATGAACTGATACAATAGTTTCAGAAAATGAAGGAGGTTTTTTATGAATCGACATGCAGTCCAATTAATTGCTCGTGGGGCGATCGATAAAATGGGAAATATGCTCTATGACTATGGGAATAGTGTCTGGCTGGCCTCGATGGGGACGGTGGGAAAGACGGTATTAGGGATTTATCAAATTTCGGAGTTGGTGACAGCTATACTAGCTAATCCCTTTGGAGGCGTGATTTCAGACCGTTTTTCCCGTCGCAAGATTTTGATGACAACAGACTTGGTTTGTGGGATTCTCTGTCTGGTTATTTCTTTTATCAGAAATGATAGCTGGATGATTGGAGCTTTGATCTTTGCTAATATTGTGCAGGCGGTTGCCTTTGCATTTTCTCGTACAGCCAATAAAGCCATTATAACTGAGGTTGTAGAGAAAGACGAGATTGTGACTTATAATGCTCGTTTAGAGTTAGTCTTGCAGGTTGTTGCTGTAAGTTCTCCTGTGCTCTCTTTCATCGTTTTACAATTCGCCAGTCTCCATATGACACTAGTCTTAGATGCCATTAGTTTTTTCATCGCGTTTGGTCTAGTTGCCTTACTTCCAAAAGAAGAACCAAAGGTTCAAGAAAAGAAACCTTTTACTGGGAAAGATATTTTTGCGGATATCTCAAAGATGGCTTGCACTATATCTGGCATCAAAAAGAGATTTTCTTTCTCTTGTTAGTGGCTTCTAGTGTTAATTTCTTTTTTGCAGCTTTTGAGTTTTTGCTCCCTTTTTCAAATAAACTTTATGGTGTAGACGGAGCCTATGCAACTATCTTAACCATGGGTGCTATCGGTTCCATCATTGGAGCATTGATTGCCAATAAATTTAAATCAAGCATGGAGATGCTTCTCTTCTTATTGATTTTAACAGGAGTGGGAGTGTTCATGATGGGCTTGCCTCTTCCTCACCTTCTTTCCTTTTCTGGAAATTTAGTCTGTGAACTCTTTATGACGATTTTTAATATTCACTTTTTTACCCAAGTGCAAACCAAGGTAGAAGGAGACTACCTGGGCCGGGTCTTAAGCACCATTTTTACCCTAGCCATTCTCTTTATGCCTGTAGCCAAAGGATTAATGACTTGGTTACCAAGTGTCCGCATGGTATCTTTTCTTTTCATTGGTGCTGGAGTTATTCTCTTTTCACTCCTAGCTCAACTAGTAGCCAAGCAATTGCAATCAAAAGAAGGAAAATCAGCATGAAAAAAGCACCGATCGGTGCTTTTTTAGTCTTTTATTTTTCTTCTTTTGCCATTTTTTGTCCCAACTGCTTTTTGGCTGACTTGAGTTCATTTTTTAGTGAAAAGTCTTTTGGGAGGCTGACCAAGAAGGTAACCAAGGAACCCAACAAAACACAGATTAAGATCAAAATAATTAATGGCAGTTTGAATTGGACCAGTAGAAAATTTACTGTCACAGTCTGCATATTGGCTAGTGAAATGATCGCAATCAATAAAATGGATATCAAAAGTGCGACATATTGAACTTTCTTTTTCGTCATTTGTATCTCCTCATAAATGGTGGCTTTATTCAGCCTTGCTCTTCACATCAGCGTATTCTTCCGGCTGTTCTAGACTTAGAATCTCCTCATAAGCCGGTAGGGAAAGGTCCTTGCCATATTTATTTTTTAAGGCAGTGCTCACCAAGCGATAGGCCAAATTGGCATTTCGAGACAGGATAGGGCCGTGGAAGTAGCTGCCAAAGACGTTCTTGTAGTGAAGTCCTTCGCACCCATCTTCTTTGTTGTTCCCATTTCCATAGACAACCTTACCTAGCGGTTTTTCATCCTCAGCCAAGAAGGTCCGACCTTGGTGGTTTTCAAAACCATAATAGGTTTCGTTAAATTCTTCGTTGTGGATTTTGATGTCGCCAATATAGCGGTTGTTGACTTGGTTGAGCGTATAGTGGCCCATGATACCAAGGCCCTCAATGCGTTTGCCAGAAGCTTCAATGTAGTACTGGCCTAGAAGTTGAAAACCTCCGCAGATAGCTAGCATCACCTTATCTTCTTGGATAAAGCGGTCGAGGTCTTCTTTTTTATCGGGTAGGTCCTCTGAAACAATGGTTTGTTCAAAATCTTGGCCTCCACCGAAAAAGGCAATATCGTAGGTATCTGGATCAAATCGGTCTTTGAGGGAGACGATATCGACTGTCACATGAGCCCCTAGTTTTTCTGCTACATACTTGAGCATGAGGATATTTCCATTGTCTCCATAGGTATTCATCAAGTTGCCATAGAGATGGGCAATGCGTAGACTATAAGGGTATTGAACCTGATGAGAAGATTCGAGGGAAGTATAAGTCATTAGTGCATCTCCTTTTCAATCAGGTGTTCTTGAGCTAAAAGCTCGCGGAATTCTAACATAGCTGTATAAGTCGCTAAAATATAAGCATGCGACGTTTTTTGCTGCTTGATCCGTTCATAGATCTCCGTTAAGGCAGCGACCTCTGTGATCTTTTCGGCAGGATAGCCAGTGACCCGAAGGCGACGAGCAATTTCAGAGTGACGCACCCCGCCAGCATTGATCTCAGGAATGTCCATCTGGGTAATTTGCTCAAAATCTGCATCCCAAATCCAACTAGTGTCGATCCCATCCGCATAGTTTGCATTTAAAAGGACTGATAAACTAAATGGATAGGGAGCGAGTTTGATCATTTCAATGGCTTGGGTCGCTCCGACAGGATTTTTGATCAGGACCAAGGTACATTCTTTCTCACCGATTTTAAAGGTTTCCTGACGACCAAAGACAGCGCGACTGCGATCAAATCCTTGTTTAATCACATCCGGTTGAACTCCAAAGAATCCTGCAACGGAAACAGCTGCCAAGGCATTGTAAATGTTGTAAAGGCCACCAATATTGATGTGGTAGTCTTGGCCTTGGATCCGGAAATGCGATGAATTCTGGGTGAGAGAGAGCAGATCCGATAGTGCATAAGTGAGAGATGGCCGGTGGAAGCCACAGTGTTCACAAATATAATCTCCAAGATTGGCATAAGTATTGAGCTTGTACTTGAGGATGTTGTGACAATGCGGACAGAGGATGCCTTCCGTATTGTAATGAGCGAGTTGTGGTTCAGATTTTTCAGTATCAAAGCCATAGTATTGGATGGGATTTAAAAGAGTCTGACTGTTAAAGAGCGGACTGTCGCCATTTAATAATACTGTGGCGGTTGGGACCTTTTGAATGGCATCCAAGATCATCTGATAGGTCGTATAGATCTCTCCGTAGCGATCCATTTGGTCTCGGAAAATATTGGTAACCACAAAGAGGCTAGGCTGAATGTAATCACAAATCCGGGAGAGGCTTGCCTCGTCGATTTCAAGAACCGCAATCGGGCGATTTGATTTCGAGTGCTTAGCCCTTATAAAGGTCGTCGTGATCCCAGAAATCATATTGGCTCCACTTGGATTGGTCAAAATGGGACCAAAGGCCTCTTGGAGAATTCCAACAGTTAGGGCTGTGGTCAAGGTTTTTCCATTTGTCCCAGTGATGACAACGATCTCGTAGTTTTTAGCCAATTGGCTAAGGATATCTTTATCAAATTTGAGGGCTAATTTTCCAGGGAGGGTTGATCCGCGCCCCATTTTTTCAAGAATAGAGCCGGATAGCTTGCCTGCCAAGACGCCCAAGGTTGTTTTTATCTTCATAAATCATATTTTATCATAAAAAGCATCAGAAGGTTACAGAAAAATTTTATGAAACGTGATATAATAGATTGATGTCTTTAAGAGAAGTGGTAGGTGTGAGCTTATGAACATTCAACAGATTACAAATCCACAATTTTGGACGAGTTTGTTTCCAAATTGGTGGAGTATCGTTATCAACGTCATTGATATTGCCCTAGTAGCTTGGTTATTGTATTTTTTGATCAAGGCGATTGTCGGTACCAAAATCATGATTTTGGTGCGGGGTGTCATTATCTTTTTCTTGGTTCAATTTTTAGCCAACTTTTTAGGTTTAACGACGATTTCTTGGTTGATCAATCAGGTCATTACGTATGGGGTCATCGCTCTGGTTGTGATTTTTTCACCAGAAATTCGGGTTGGCTTGGAGCGACTAGGGCGTGCCACAGAATTCTTTATGACCAGTGAAGTCAGCCAGGAAGAGAAGATGGTCCAAGCTTATGTTAAGGCAGTGGCTTATATGAGCCCTCGTAAGATAGGAGCTTTGGTGGCTATTCAGGGAGCTAGAACCCTTCAAGAATATATTTCAACCGGAATTCCTTTGGATGCTGAGATCTCTGGTGAATTATTAATCAACATCTTTATTCCAAATACACCTTTGCATGATGGTGCTGTTATTGTTCGAAATGATAAGATCGCAGTTTCTTGTGCCTATCTACCTTTGACAGAAAGTAGCATGATTTCAAAAGAATTTGGAACCCGTCACCGGGCTGCCATTGGTCTTTCAGAGGTATCAGACGCCTTTACTTTTGTAGTATCTGAAGAAACAGGTGGGATCTCTGTGACCAATAATGGCAGATTTTTGCACGATCTGACGCTAGATGAGTTCGAAAAAGAATTAAGGAGTTTTCTTGTCCCTGATGAAAAGAAAGATCGTAGCTTAAAAGAACGAATTTTGGGGAGGTTGGTAAAATGAGATCCAAAAAAGAATTTCTGTATGTTTTTGCCTCGGTCTTATTGTCCGTCATCTTGTTTATCAATGCCTCTTCCTTTAATTTTCAAAACAATAGTAGTGCAAGGCAGGTTAGCTCGGAAACCTATACCAATACCTTAACCAACATCCCGATTGATGCCAAGTACAATGATCAAACCTACTTCGTTAGTGGCTTGACCTCAGAAGTGACCGTTTTTCTGAAAGGGTCCAATCGTGTTGCCCTTGCTAGTGAAATGCAGCCAAGCACTCGGAAGTTTCGAGTGGTCGCCGATCTTCGGAAGGAAAAAGAAGGAACGATTGAAGTCCCCTTGGTCGTAAAAGACCTACCGGCCGGTTTGACAGCTACCGTTGAGCCACAGAAGGTTTCGGTGAAAATTGGTAAAAAAGCGAAAAAATCATTTTCTGTTAGGGCTACGATCCCTCACAATCAGATCGTTGAAGGGGTGACGGTAACAGGTATTTCTCTAGAAACTTCTAAAGTAGAAGTAACAAGTGACCAAGAAACCTTGAGTCGGATCGATCATGTCGAAGCGGTCTTCCCTTCCAGTGAAATGATCAGTGGAAACTATAGTGGAACTGTTTCTTTAAATGCGGTAGATGCCCAAGGAAATGTCCTACCAGGTGTGGTAAAACCTGGTGAGATGCACATCCAGGTGACGACCAAGACGAGCTCGTCTTCATCCAGCTCAAGTAGTTCTTCGTCGACTTCCTCCAGTTCAAGCAATTAGAAAGTAAAAGGTAATACATAATGGGTAAATATTTTGGAACGGACGGTGTCCGTGGAGAAGCAAATGTAGAATTAACGCCAGAATTGGCCTTTAAGTTGGGCCGTTTCGGTGGCTATGTCTTAAGCCAACATGAAGAAGAAACACCCCTAGTGTTTGTTGGACGCGATACGCGTATTTCTGGTGAAATGCTAGAGCATGCCTTGATCGCTGGTTTGTTATCCGTTGGAATTCGTGTCTACAAATTGGGAGTGATTGCTACTCCAGGTGTTGCTTATCTGGTCCGTACTGAAAAAGCAAGCGCAGGAGTGATGATCTCTGCTAGCCACAATCCAGCTATGGACAACGGAATCAAATTCTTTGGTGGTGATGGTTTCAAGTTGGATGACGATCGGGAACTTGAAATTGAAGCTCTATTGGATGCGCCTGAAGATACCCTTCCACGTCCAAGTGCTCAAGGTTTAGGAACGGTCATGGAATATCCAGAAGGCTTGCGCAAATACCAAGAATTCCTCGTATCTACAGGGGTTCAGTTGGACGGCTTGCATGTTGTTTTGGATACTGCAAATGGTGCCGCTTCAACAAGTGCTCGTCAGGTCTTTGCAGACTTGGGAGCACAATTGACGGTTATTGGTGAAACGCCAGATGGTTTGAATATCAATGATGGTGTTGGCTCTACGCACCCTGAGCACTTACAAGAAAAAGTGAAAGAAGTTGGTGCAACCATTGGTCTAGCCTTTGATGGCGATAGTGACCGCTTGATCGCTGTTGATGAAAATGGAGAGATCGTAGACGGTGATAAGATCATGTACATCATCGGATCCTACCTATCAAGTCAAGGCTTACTCGAAAAAAATACAATCGTCACAACTGTCATGTCCAATCTCGGATTCCACAAGGCCTTGGATGCAAAAGGAATTCACAAAGCAATCACGGCTGTTGGAGACCGCTATGTGGTCGAAGAAATGCGCAAGTCAGGATACAACCTTGGTGGTGAGCAATCTGGTCACGTAGTCATCATGGATTACAACACAACTGGTGATGGCCAATTAACAGGGGTTCAATTGACAAAAATCATGCAAGAAACCGGCAAGAAATTGTCTGAATTGGCTGCAGAAGTGACCATTTATCCTCAAAAACTGGTCAATATCCGGGTTGAAAATAGTATGAAAGACAAGGCGATGGAAGTGCCTGCTATTCGTGAAATCATTGAAAAAATGGAAGCGGAAATGGCCGGAAATGGCCGGATCCTGGTTCGCCCTAGTGGAACAGAACCTCTTCTTCGTGTCATGGCAGAAGCAACTACACATGAAGAAGTAGACTACTATGTAGATACCATTGCAGCAGTTGTCCAATCAGAAATCGGGCTTTAATGTCCTATGAAGCAAGACAGGAGAAACGCCTGCTAAGGAGCCAGATTGGCTTACCCTAGCCTCATTTTAAAGTAAATCGAAGAGAGTGGGGCAGAAATCGGTCATTCGTTAGAATTCGATTTCGTCGTCCCACCTCTGCACAGCTTCAACAGTCTGGGAGACTGTTGAAGGTTGCAGATAAAGGAAACATAGTTTCCGTCAACATAGGGCATCTTTGAAGCTTAAAAAGCGAACAAAGACTTAGGATACTTGCTTTGCAAGTTCTATCCGCCACCTCAAAGCAGTGCTTTGAGCATTCAACCACTGCGTCTTGCTCGACATTCCAAAAACAATTAAAAGGCTAGGACTTTTGTCCCAGTCTCTTTTTGTGTAGGCTCTATTTGAAAAATCCCCTATTTCGTGGTAAAATAGGGCTAATGAAATTATAGTAACGAGGTATAAAAAGTGGCTTTTGGAGATAACGGAAAACGTAAAAAAACACCATTCGAAATGATTACCATGGTGGTTATTGTGATCATGTTGATCGTAACAGTTGGTGCGATTTTTGCTACAGCAATCGGTGCCCTTTCTTATTAAATTAAGGTGCACATAGATAAGAAGGAAATCATTCATTTATGAGTATGTTTTTAGACACAGCTAAGATTAAGGTCAAGGCTGGAAATGGCGGAGATGGCATGGTGGCCTTCCGTCGTGAAAAATATGTCCCCAATGGGGGGCCTTGGGGCGGTGATGGAGGTCGTGGTGGCAATGTCATCTTCGTAGTAGACGAAGGCTTGCGCACACTAATGGACTTCCGCTATAACCGTCATTTCAAAGCCCAAAATGGGGAAAAAGGAATGACCAAGGGCATGCATGGACGTGGCGCCGAAGACCTCTATGTACGCGTTCCCCAAGGGACGACTGTACGAGATGTCGAGACGGGGAAAGTCATTACGGACTTGGTCGAAAATGGTCAAGAATATATTGTTGCTCACGGTGGCCGAGGCGGACGAGGCAATATTCGATTTGCAACACCAAAGAATCCAGCACCTGAAATTTCTGAAAATGGAGAACCTGGTCAAGAACGTGAATTGGCACTGGAACTCAAGATTTTGGCGGACGTTGGTTTGGTTGGTTTTCCATCTGTTGGGAAGTCGACCCTTCTTAGCGTCATCACTTCAGCTAAGCCAAAGATTGGAGCCTACCATTTCACAACCATCGTTCCAAATTTGGGAATGGTTCGAACACCGTCTGGAGAATCCTTTGCGGTAGCTGACCTTCCTGGATTGATCGAAGGAGCTAGCCAAGGTGTCGGTTTAGGAACTCAGTTCCTTCGTCACATCGAGCGCACTCGAGTTATCCTGCATGTTATTGATATGTCTGCCAGTGAAGGACGTGATCCTTATGAAGATTATGTCCAGATCAATAACGAACTTGAAACCTATAATCTTCGTCTCATGGAGCGTCCACAGATTATTGTGGCGAATAAAATGGACATGCCAGAGAGCCAAGAAAATTTGAAAGAATTCAAGAAAAAACTAGCGGCCAATTACGATGAGTTTGATGAGCTTCCACAAATCTTTCCGATCTCTAGCCTAGCGCAACAAGGCTTGGACAATTTGTTAGAAGCAACTGCAGAGTTGGTTGATAAAACGCCTGAATTCCTCTTGTATACTGAAGATGAACTGGTGCAAGAAGAAGTTTACTACGGCTTTGATGAAGACCAACCAGCCTTTGATATTAGTCGTGATGACGATGCCGCTTGGGTCTTGTCTGGTGACAAACTAGAAAAACTCTTTACCATGACCAATTTTGATCGTGATGAAGCGGTGATGAAGTTTGCCCGTCAATTGCGTGGAATGGGGGTTGATGAAGCTCTCCGTGCGCGTGGGGCCAAAGATGGCGATATCGTTCGGATCGGAAACTTTGAATTTGAGTTTGTAGATTAAAGTGTATCCTGACCGAATCTAGGATTCCAAATAAGAAATGAGGCTTTTTCAGTGGGAGATAAACCAATCTCTTTTCGAGATGAAAATGGAAATTTTGTTTCAGCAGCCGATGTTTGGAATGCTGAAAAATTAGAAGAACTGTTTAATACGCTAAACCCTAAACGCAAATTGCGTCTCCAAAGGGAAAAATTAGCAAAAGAAAACCAGCAAAAGTAAATAGACTTGGAGAATACGATGGCAAAAACAATTCATACAGATCAAGCACCTGCAGCAATTGGACCTTATGTTCAAGGGAAAATTGTCGGCAATCTCTTATTTGCAAGTGGTCAAGTTCCCCTGTCCCCTGAAACAGGAGAAATTATTGGCCAAACCATTCAAGAGCAAACAGAGCAAGTATTAAAAAATATCGGAGCCATTCTAAAAGAAGCCGGAACAGACTTTGATCATGTAGTCAAAACCACTTGCTTCTTAAGTGATATGAATGACTTTGTACCTTTTAATGAGGTCTATAAAACAGCCTTTACCAATGAGTTTCCAGCTCGATCAGCTGTTGAGGTAGCCCGCTTGCCACGTGATGTGAAGGTTGAAATTGAAGTTATTGCGGAAATCAAAGCCTAATAACCATTCAAAGACAAAAGACAGAGTGGAGAGCAGGAAGCTGTTAGCCACTCTGTTTTATTTTGGGAGGAGAAAATGACAGAAAGTAAGATTCAACTGGTCGTAGTGACAGGGATGAGCGGTGCGGGTAAGACCGTCGCCATCCAATCTTTTGAGGACTTGGGTTACTTTACCATCGACAATATGCCACCAGCCTTATTACCGAAATTTATTGAACTCATGCGTCTTAGTCCAGACAATAATAAATTAGCAGTTGTTGTGGATATGCGGAGCCGTTCTTTTTTCAATGAGATCCCCACCGTCTTGGATGAATTGGACAACCAAGAAGACCTCGATTTCAAGGTCTTGTTCTTGGATGCTACTGATAGTGAGTTGGTGGCGCGATACAAGGAAACACGCCGAAGCCATCCTCTGGCAGCAGATGGGCGTGTCTTGGATGGGATTACCTTAGAGCGAGAGCTCTTGTCTCCTTTGAAAAATATCAGTCAAAATGTGGTGGACACGACTGAGTTAACGCCTCGTAATCTAAGGAAAGAAATTGCTGAACAATTTGCTAGTCAAGACAATCAGCCAGATTTTCGGGTTGAGGTCATGTCATTTGGTTTTAAATACGGTCTTCCGATTGATGCTGACTTGGTCTTTGACGTGCGTTTTCTGCCAAATCCATACTACCAGTTGGAGCTTCGAAATTTAACAGGGCAAGATCCAGCTGTTTATGATTATGTCATGGATCACCCTGAATCAGAGGACTTTTATCGTCATCTACACGATTTAATTGTGCCCATTTTGCCTTCATACAAACGCGAAGGAAAATCCGTTCTCACCATTGCCATGGGCTGTACTGGTGGCCAACACCGTTCGGTAGCTTTTGCAGAACGGTTAGCACATGATTTAGAAAAGCATTGGCAAGTCAATTGCAGTCATAGAGACAAGGACAGACGGAAAGAAACGGTGAATCGCTCATGAGAAAACCTAAAGTAACAGTTATTGGTGGTGGGACAGGAATTTCTGTTATCCTTGATAGTTTACGAAAGAAACCAGTTGATATTACGGCCATTGTCACGGTTGCGGATGACGGAGGCAGTTCTGGTGAACTGCGAAAGAATATCCAAAAATTGACCCCACCTGGGGATCTTCGAAATGTACTGGTAGCCATGTCAGATATGCCTCGTTTTTATGAAAAGGTCTTTCAATACCGCTTTGCCGATGATGATGGTCCTTTGGCTGGCCATCCTTTGGGGAACTTGATCATTGCAGGAATTTCAGAGATGCAAGGCTCAACCTATAATGCCATGCAGTTGTTGACCAAGTTCTTCCATACGACAGGTAAGATTTATCCGTCGAGTGATCGGCCCTTGACCCTACATGCCGTCTTTCAGGATGGAAAAGAAGTGGTTGGGGAAAGCCATATTGCCAACTACGCCGGTATGATTGATCATGTATTTGTGACCAATACCTTTGATCAAGAGCGCCCAAAAGCTAGTAAAAAAGTGGTAGAAGCCATTCTTGAAAGTGATATGGTGGTCTTGGGGCCAGGTTCTCTCTTTACCTCGATCCTCCCTAATTTGATGATCGATGAGATCGGGAAAGCTATTCTTGAAACCAAGGCCCAAGTAGCCTATGTCTGCAACATCATGACCCAAAGAGGAGAGACCGAACATTTCAAAGATAGTGACCATGTTGCTGTCCTTCACAAGCATTTGGGTGAGAAGTTTATCGATACTGTTCTCGTCAATATCCATCAGGTCCCAGCTGCTTATATGAATAGCAATAAATTTGATGAATACCTGGTTCAGGTAGAGCACGATTTCAAGGGCTTGCACTCGCAAGTCCCCCAAGTGATTTCTTCTGATTTCTTGAAGCTGGTCAATGGCGGAGCCTTTCATGATGGTGAAAAAGTAGTAGAAGAGCTGATGCAGATCGTGCAGGTGAGAAAATGAGTTTTACGGTTCGCGTCAAAGAAGAATTGCTGTCCCTCAAACGATTTGAAAAGAGCGAATTGGCTGCTATTATTAAGATGTCTGGGAGCCTTGGAATTTCTACGGGTGGTTTGACCTTATCGGTGACGACAGAAAATGCTAAAATTGCTCGTCATATCTACGAATTGTTGCTTCATTTTTATGGGGCCAAATCAGATATTCGCCATCACCAAAAGACCAATTTACGGAAGAATCGGGTCTATACGGTTTTCTTGGACGAAAAAGTAGAAGCTATTCTAGCAGACCTTCATTTGGCAGATTCCTTTTTTGGGATTGAGACGGGCATTGATGCCAGCATTTCTAAAGATGAGGCAGCAAGTCGGGCCTATCTGAGAGGGGCATTTCTATCGAGTGGCTCTATCAAAGATCCTGAAAAGGGCAAATACCAGCTGGAAATTCATTCTGTTTATACAGACCACGCTGAAGGAATTGCCCTTCTCATGCAAGGATTTTTACTAGACGCCAAAACCATTGAGCGGAAGAAGGGTGTAGTGACTTATCTGCAACGGGCTGAAGACATCATCGATTTTCTGATTGTAGTGGACGCTATGAACGCCATGCAAGAATTTGAGGAGATCAAGGTCATGAGAGAGACGCGTAATGACCTCAATCGGGCCAACAATGCCGAGATGGCAAATATTCAAAGAACAGTTACAGCCAGCATGAAAACCATCAATAATATCAGTAAAATTGTGGATACAATCGGTCTAGGAAGTTTGCCAAGTGACCTGCAAGAAGTGGCCTATATCCGGATGAACCATCCAGATTATTCCATCCAACAGATTGCAGATAGCTTACAAGTTCCTATTTCAAAAAGTGGCGTCAACCACCGCTTACGTAAGATCAATAAAATCGCAGACGATTTAGACAAATAAAAAAGGCCACTGGCCTTTCAGATTGAAGACAAAGTCATCTTAAAAACTTTCCTTAGGTGAGTACGGACGTCAGCGAACTTCTTCGAAGTTCCATGACTTAGTTTTGAGCCTAAGGTCTCAAAACTCCCGAGTGCTTGAAATGATCACATTTCAAGCACTTTTCTCACGGCGGAAAATTTTTGTATATTTTTGATTCATTCTAAAAAATTAGAACTTGTTGCGACTTCTTTGTAGAATACTTTACTTATTTAGTAAAAATAGTTTGTCTACATTCTAGAAGGCCACTGGCCTTTTTTATTATAAACTGGTTGAGTGAGTGGGTTGAACCTTCTTATCTGGATAGATGTAGTTGATAGCGTTGTTCACAGCGGTAGGTGCTTCCCCGAGACCTGTCGCAATCAGATCAATCTTTCCTTCGTAGAAGCAACAGTCTCCACAGGCATAAATTCCAGCGAGGCTCGTTTCTTGTTTTCGGTTAACCTTAATTTTATGACGTTGCAATTCTACACCCCATTCTTTCAAGTTTCCGATTGAAGATTTAAAGCCGTAGTTAACAAATAAGTGATCAATCGGGATGAGTTCGGTTTCATCAGATTTGACTTTTGTGATTTCAAGGTGTGTGGCATGACCATTTTCGCCAATCAAGCGACTTGGGACAAAAGGCGTTTTGATCGTAACAGAAGATTGTTTGAGTTCTTCTACACTGTGTTCGAGGGCGCGGAAGTTATCTCTTCGGTGAATGATGGTCGTCGGAGCGATCTTGTCAAAAGCAAGAGCCCAGTCTACAGCAGAGTCTCCACCACCAAGGACGGTTACCTGCTGTCCTTCATATTGTTGGATGTTTGAAACATGGTAGTGAACATTGTCAAAGTCCTCAGCCCCGTCTATATCAAGAGGGCGTGGTTTAAAGGCCCCACCACCCATGGCAATAATCACAGCTTTAGACTGATGCACTTGGCGAGAAGTGGTGATGGTGAAAATTTCTCCCTCTTTTTGAATGTCTTCAACCGTTTCATTGAGGTAGATTGGAGTCTCAAATCCCTGAACTTGCTCGATCAAGCGATTGCTCAATTCTTCCCCTGTTAAATTAGTAAATCCTGGGACATCGAGAATATTTTTTTCAGGATACAAAATAGCTGGCTGTCCTCCTAATTGAGGAAGAGAATCGATTAATTTGACTTTTACTTGACGTAGATTGCCATAAAAGGCAGCAAACAGACCAACTGGTCCGCCACCAATAATGGTAATATCATAAATTTCTGACATGGTGTCTCCTTCGTGTTTTCTTAGACTCCATTGTATCATAAAATGGGACGAATGAAAAAGTTGGAATAAGAAAAAGGGGCCTCACTGGGATACTAGAAAAGTTGCAAAAAATCTTGACAGCTATATAGAAGTGTGATAAAATAAATAAGATTTTAGGCTTGAAGGGAGTGAAAAACATGTCAAAAACAGTAGTACGTAAGAATGAATCTCTTGACGATGCTCTTCGTCGTTTCAAACGTGCGGTTACTAAAGCTGGTACTCTTCAAGAAACACGCAAACGTGAATTCTATGAAAAACCTTCTGTAAAACGTAAACGTAAATCAGAAGCAGCTCGTAAACGTAAAAAATTCTAATAGAATACAAGAACAGACTTCGGTCTGTTTTTTGTTTTCCTTGCAATTATGAGCAACAAAAAAGCCGACCTTCTTTGTAGAAGATCGGGTCTTTTTATCTGATTATTTGTTTGCAAGCAAGTCGCGGATTTCAGCAAGCAACTCTTCTTGAGTTGGAGCAGGAGTTTCTTCTTCAACAGCTTCTTCCTTTTTACCAAGGTTTTGAGCTTTCTCAGCAGCTTTTACTACGAAGAAAAGAACAGTACCAACAACAAGGAAGTTGATCACAGCGCTCAAGAAGCTACCGTATGCCACACCGTTCCATGATAATTGTGCAATCTGTTCAACACCAGCAGCTTTCATAGCTGGTTTCAAAATAAGTGGAGTGATGATATCGTTCACAAGAGATGTTACGATAGCTCCAAATGCAGCTCCGATAACGACTGCAACTGCAAGGTCTACAACGTTCCCACGAAGGAGGAAAGCTTTTAAATCTTTTAACATATCCTAAATATGTCCTTTCATAATAATTTTTTACTTTGATAGTATAACGGAAATTGATGGAGCTGACAAGGAATTTGCCTAAAATTTTTAAAATTAGTGATATTTTTTTGAAAATGTGTCCATTATGATTGAAATTGATAGGAAAAAATTTACATTTAGGGATTTTTAGTATAAAATAGAAAATGATAGTCTATGGTAAAATGGAGGCACTGTTTATGGTTGATAAAGAGCAAATAGCAGAGATTAAAAACAGTGTCAACATTGTTGAAATCATTGGGGAAGTAGTTTCTCTCAGTAAGGCAGGTCGCAATTATTTAGGCCTTTGTCCTTTTCATGGAGAAAAGACTCCCTCCTTTAATGTCGTTGAAGATAAGCAGTTTTACCATTGCTTTGGATGTGGTCGTTCTGGGGATGTCTTTAAGTTCATTGAAGAATACCGAGGGGTTACTTTTATGGATGCGGTTCAAATCGTTTCTGAAAAAGCAGGAATTGCCATCCAAAACCAAGTAAGGCCGCATCAACCAACATTTGTGAACCCCAATCAAGACTTATATGACATTCATCAGGAGGCGAGTAAGTTTTACCAAGCCATTCTGATGACGACCAAGATGGGGGAAGAAGCGCGAAACTACTTGCATGAACGTGGCTTGACCGATGAGGTTATCCGTCATTTTCAATTGGGCTTGGCTCCTGCAGAAGGAAATTATCTTTATCGAAATCTCTCTGAGAAGTTTTCTGAAAAGGTCATTACAGATTCGGGCTTGTTTACGATCTCCGATGCTGGGACAGTTTTTGATGCCTTTCAGGATCGGATCATGTTTCCTCTGACAGATGATACAGGGCGTGTGATTGCCTTCTCAGGTCGACTATGGAAAGAAGCTATGGATGGCAGTCATCAAGCCAAGTACAAGAACAGTCGAAGCACGCGTTTATTTAATAAAAGTTTTGAACTCTATCATTTAGACCAGGCTAAGACGAGTGCCAAAAAGCTCCGTGAAATGTATGTGATGGAAGGTTTTATGGATGTCATTGCGGCTTATCGAGCGGGCATTGAAAATGCAGTGGCCTCCATGGGAACAGCCTTGACACCAGAGCATGTCCATCACTTATCCCACTTTACAAAAAAAGTGATTTTGACCTATGATGGAGACAAGGCAGGGTTAGAGGCGACGGTCAAGGCCTTGGATGTCTTGCAAGATCTGAATCTTGAAATCGTGCGTATTCCAGACCAGATGGACCCGGATGAGTATCTTAAGAAAACCTCACCGGAAGAGTTGGCAAGTCTATTAAAGGATTCCAGAATTAGTAAGGTCGAGTTCTTAATGCACTATTGGAAACCGTCCTATATTGAGAACCTGCAAGCTCAAATTGAATTTGTCGAAAAGCTTGCCCCTATTATTGCACAGACGCAGTCTATCACTGCACAAAATGCATACATTTATAAACTAGCTGATTTGCTACCGGATTTTGATTATTTGCAGGTTGAGCAGATCGTCAATAATAGCCGATTGCAACAGAGAGAAGCCACGCAAAAGAGTGGAGCTTCTAAACGATCTAATTTTTCAGTGGATCTCTTGCCAAATCGTGGAATGTCGCGCTTGGTGAAGGCGGAAAATCATCTCTTGAATCGGATGAAGGATTTTCCAATGATTCTGAATGATTACCGATTGCGATCGGATTTTTCCTTCGATACGCCTGAGCTTCAAGTTTTGTACAAGTTGCTTTGTCAAAATGGTGAGGTTAGTTCTCAGGATTTATCAGAACAACCAGAAGGGGTTCAGCATGCCTGGTATCGCATGTTAGAAGAAGACCTACCAGAAGAGATTTCGGATGGTGAATTAGAAGAAGTTGAAGAAATGCGTCAGCGCGAGTTGCTTCGTAAAGAAAACCAACAAATTGGAAATAAAGTGAAAGAAGCCTCCTCTACAGGAGATGCTGAAACAGCTTTATTGGAGCTTGAGCGTTTGATCGCTCAAAAAAGAAGAATGGAGTAGGAATGGCGAAAGAACAAAAAGATATTACAACATTAGACGTTCAAATTGCAGAATTTATTCGTGGCCACAAGAAAAGTGGGACTGCTACAGATGATGATATTAATGACAAATTGGTGATTCCTTTCTCACTAGATGCGGACGGAATTGATGATCTCTTGCAACGGATTCAAGATGCAGGAATTTCGATCACAGATAAAGACGGCAATCCTAGTGCGCGCGTGTTAACCAATGAAGAAGAACCAGAATTAACAGATGAGGAATTGCTTGGAAGTAACTCTGCAAAAGTCAACGACCCAGTTCGGATGTACCTGAAAGAGATTGGAGTTGTTCCTTTGTTGAGCAACGAAGAAGAGCAAGAATTGGCTATTTTGGTAGAACAAGGTGATTTGGAAGCCAAGCAACGGCTAGCAGAAGCCAACCTTCGTTTGGTCGTTTCCATTGCGAAGCGTTATGTTGGTCGTGGCATGCAATTTTTGGATTTGATCCAAGAAGGAAATATGGGCTTGATGAAGGCCGTTGATAAGTTTGACTATACCAAAGGGTTCAAGTTCTCTACTTATGCCACTTGGTGGATCCGTCAGGCCATCACTCGTGCCATTGCAGACCAAGCGCGTACCATTCGGATCCCGGTTCACATGGTGGAAACCATTAACAAGTTGGTTCGTGAACAACGCAATCTCTTGCAAGAATTGGGACAAGATCCAACGCCTGAACAAATCGCTGAACGCATGGATATGACGCCAGATAAGGTGCGTGAAATCTTGAAGATTGCTCAAGAACCTGTTTCTCTTGAAACGCCAATCGGGGAAGAAGACGATAGCCATTTGGGAGATTTCATCGAAGACGAAGTAATTGAAAATCCAGTAGACTATACCACTCGTGTTGTCTTGCGCGAACAATTGGATGAAGTCCTTGATACCCTGACAGACCGTGAAGAAAACGTCCTACGTTTACGTTTTGGTCTCGATGATGGTAAAAGGCGGACCTTGGAAGATGTCGGCAAAGTCTTCAACGTGACCCGTGAACGGATCCGTCAGATCGAAGCCAAAGCCCTCCGCAAACTCCGCCACCCAAGCAGAAGCAAACCATTACGTGACTTTATAGAGGATTAAAAAGATCCTGTGGATCTTTTTAACAGTCGCCTAGAAATGAAGAAGCGACCTAGGTCCAGTGGACATTTTTAACGGTCGTCAAGAAATGAAAAAGCGACCTAGGTCCGGGGGACATTTTTAACGGTCGCCAAGAAATGAAAAAGCGACCTAGGTCCAGTGGACATTTTTAACAGCCACCCAAAAACCAGAGAGTGGCCAGGTCCAGTGGATCTTTTTAACGGCCACCTAAAAACAAGAGAGTGGCCGGTCCGGGGGGACATTTTTAACCCGAGCCAAGAACTTTGGAAGCGAGGAAGGTCCTGCGGACATCTTTAACCTGACCTTCTTTGGCTAAGTCTTGGAAATCGTGGTTAGACGAAATAGAAACTAAAGGAAGTGTAGAATGGCCTATACAACAGAGCAAATTGAAGTAATCAAGAATAAAATTTTAAATGCCTTGGAAGAAGTCATTGATCCTGAGCTTGGAATTGACATTGTCAATTTGGGTCTAGTTTATGAGATTCATTTTGATGGTGAAACAGGTGCAACCGTGATTGATATGACGTTGACCACTATGGGATGTCCCTTGGCTGATTTATTAACAGATCAGATTCACGATGCGTTGGCCGACGTAGAAGAAGTGTCAACCGTTGATGTGAAATTGGTCTGGTATCCTGCTTGGACAGTTGAAAAGATGAGTCGCTATGCACGAATTGCTCTTGGCATTAGCTAAAAAATCCTAATGGCTACATTATTTATTAAAACAATCAGAGAGGCTGGGACAAAAGTTCTAGCTTCTCAATTATTTTTGGATTGTCGAGAAAGACGAAGTGGTTGAGTGAGCTCTACTACGCTGATTTCATCAGCTTTTACAGCCCTACTCAACTGTGCGGAGGTGGGACGACGAAATCGAATTCTAACGAATTACCGATTTCTGTCCCACTCTCTTTTTTCTGTTCATACTTTTTTAACAACAACCTTTACAAATTCTTTGTAAATTTTCATATACAGTTGCAAACATCTAGGAGACAAGGTATAATAGCATAAATAGAAAAAAAGGAGATTTACATGAATCAGTATCCTTTGGTCTACTTGGACCATGTAACGAAAAACTATGGGCAAGCAGTGGCTCTCATGGATGTTAGTTTGAATATCCAACCTGGCCGTATTATTGGCCTCCTTGGTCCCAATGGTAGTGGGAAAACAACCATTATTAAATTGATTAATGGTTTGTTGCAACCAAGCCTTGGCAATATCTATATTCATGGGCAATTGCCATCCCCAGCCTCTAAAAAAGTTGTCTCTTATTTGCCAGATACGACTTATCTGAATGAAAATATGAAAATCGTGGATGCTATCCGCTATTTCCAAGATTTTTATGCAGATTTTAATGTGCAACGTGCTTACCAATTGCTCAATGACTTGCACTTGCTTCCAAATCAAAAATTGACTAGTCTTTCAAAAGGGAATAAGGAAAAAGTGCAATTGATTTTGGTGATGAGTCGGGAAGCTGACTTGTATGTTCTTGATGAACCAATTGGTGGAGTAGACCCAGCGGCGCGTGATTATATCTTGCGGACCATCATTCAAAATAGACGTCCAAACTCATCTGTTTTAATTTCAACTCACTTGATTGCGGATATTGAGCAAGTTTTGGATGAGGCGATTTTCATCAACCAAGGAAGAATCCTCTTGCATGAAAATACGACTGTTTTGCGCAATCAACACGGAAAATCCGTCGATGAGATCTTCCGTGATCAATTCCGTGTTTATTAGGAGGCACCCATGTTTGGTAAATTATTAAAATATGAATTCAAATCGACAGCTAAGTGGTATTTATTGATCACCCTGATCGCACTAGGTTTGTCAGTGATTACAGGTGTTATTGGTGGAAGTGCTACAAACGGTTTTATGGATATGGAAACCAATAGTATGCAAATCACAACTGGGACTCTTGGGATTCTCATTTTTGGAGGAGTCATTGGTCTTTATCTTAGTAACTACTATATTATTATTCGTCGTTTCTATTCCAACTTATACGGACGTGAAGGTTACTTGACCTGGACCCTTCCAGCTAGCCCTCATGCCATCATTTTGTCTAAATTTGTGGGAGCTTTAGTAGCGAGTCTTTACTGCCTATTCCTTCTATTTTTTAGTGGTTTTATCACAATGCTTGTGATGGGCGCTGTCATTGGTGAAGACCTCTCTCCTGTATTTAGTATTATCGCTGAGGCTTTTAGTCATTCTATTGCTTATTGGATTATCATTTGGTGGATTTTTACAACAGCTTCAGGAATCTTCCTATTTTATGTATCAATCGCACTTGGCCAACTGTTCCAAAATCGTCGTGGATTGAAGGCGATTCTGTTTTTCTTTCTCTTGTGCATTGTGTTAAGTATCATCGGTACAGCAGTCAATCCAGCTAGAAATACGAATGATTTACTCCATCTGCTCTATAATAACGGAAATATGGAGGAATGGGGAACCTTATTTATACCAGGACTCGTCTATGAAGTCATCAAGATTGTTTCTATGTACTTCACCATTCACTATATCAGCAAGTACAAGTTGAATCTTCAATAATTAATAAGGGATTGAACGAGGAGGCTCCGAAAGGAAAGCTTCCTTGTTCAATTTTTTATTTTGCATTTTTAGACTACTTTTGATATACTAAATGTATTCGTTTTGGGGTCGTTACGGATTCGACAGGCATTATGAGGTATATTTTGCGACTCGTGTGGCGACGTTAACGCTCAGTTAAATATAACTGCAAAAAATAATAATTCTTACGCTTTAGCTGCCTAAACACCAGCAGGCGTGACCCGATTCGAATCGCTCGCGTTTGATGACAGGTCTTTATTTGAGCGAGATACGATCAAGCTTTGTCTAGTAGCTTGATAAGAGATTGATAGACTCGCAGTTTCTAGGCTTGAGTTATGTGTCGAGAGGCTGTTAAAACAAAACATAACCTATGGTTGTAGACAAATATGCTGGCAGGTGTTTGGACGTGGGTTCGATTCCCACCGGCTCCATATATAATTTTGGAAGATTACTCAAGAGGCTTAAGAGGCCGTGTTGGAAACGCGGTAGGCGTGTAAAAGCGTGCGTGGGTTCGAATCCCATGTCTTCCGTTGTTGAGACATCATTGTGTAACAGTGGTGTTTTTTTGTACAAAAAGGAGTGACCAAAGGGGTCACCGAAATAGACAATGCAGAAAGGAGAAAAAGTGATTGCACAGCTAGATACCAAAACAGTTTATACCTTCATGGAAAGTGTGGTCAGCTTGACAGATTATGTCGAGAAAGCCAAAAGCATGGGCTATGAGTCCTTGGGGATCATGGATGTTGACAATTTGTATGGTGCTTATGAGTTTATCGAAGCTTGCGAGGCCGCTCACCTCAACCCCTTAATCGGTCTGGAAATTGGGCTGGAGCTTGGGGATCAAACCATTCCTTTTCGCTTGTTGGCCTTGTCAACCCAAGGCTATCAGAACTTGATGAAGATTTCAACGAGTAAAATGATGGGAAAGAACAGCTGGAAAGATGTGAAGCACTTGATGCAGCATGTCGCAGTCATTGTTCCGGCTCTTTATGCTAATGAGGAGTTGCCTTTATCCTGTGATTACTATATTGGGGTTTTTGCGGACACACCCGCAACCTCATTTACGCATCCTGTTCTCCCTCTTCATACGGTACGTTATTTCGAAAGGTCTGATCTGGAAGCTCTCCAGATGCTTGCTGCGATTAAGGAAAATCAAACTTTAACAGAAACAGGTTCGATGGATGCGAGCTTGGCCTTAAAAAGTCCCCAAGATTTGAGAAAAGTCTTTGAAGTAGCCTTTCCTCAGGCGGTAGAAAATCTAGAACAGTTAGTAGCAGGTATTCATTACCAAATTGATACCCAGTTAAAATTGCCTCGTTTTAACCCTAAAAAACCAGCAGTAGAAGAACTGAGAGAATTGTCGCAAGCAGGTCTTGTTCAGAAAAACTTAAGAGGTGCAATCTACCAGGAACGATTGGAGCAGGAGTTAGAGATTATTCACCAAATGGGCTTTGATGATTATTTCTTGATTGTCTGGGACCTCCTTCGTTTCGGACGCTCTCAAGGCTATTACATGGGAATGGGACGTGGATCCGCTGTAGGCTCGCTGGTAGCCTATTCCCTAGGGATTACAGGGATTGACCCTGTGGAGAAGAACCTCCTCTTTGAGCGCTTTCTAAATGTGGAGCGCTATACCATGCCGGATATTGATATTGACATTCCTGATCTCTATCGTCCAGAATTTATCCGCTATGTAAGAGACCGTTATGGAAGTTACCATGCGGCTCAGATTGTAACCTTTTCAACTTTTGGGGCTAAACAAGCCATTCGCGATGTCTTTAAACGCTTTGGAGTTCCTGAGTACGAACTGACCTCTATTACCAAGCGAATTGGTTTTAGAGATACATTGACGACCGCTTATGAGAAGAATTTGGCCTTTCGACAAGTGATCCGTAGCCGAACGGAATTTGAGCGTGGCTTTGAGATTGCGAAAAGAATCGAGGGCCAACCTAGACAGACTTCGATCCACGCGGCTGGGGTCGTGATGAGTGACCAAGATTTGACCGATCATATTCCTCTCAAGTATGGAGAGGACATGTTCATTACCCAGTATGATGCCCATGCAGTAGAGGCCAATGGTCTGTTGAAAATGGACTTTTTAGGCTTGCGCAATTTAACCTTTGTTCAAAAAATGAAGGAAGCAGTCTATGAAAAGTATCAAGAAGATATACGAATTGAAGCTATCGATTTAGAAGATCCAGCAACTCTGGCCTTGTTTGCGACAGGAGACACCAAGGGGATTTTCCAATTTGAACAGGCTGGGGCCATTCGTCTTTTGAGGCGTGTGAAACCCAATCATTTTGAAGAAGTGGTAGCGACCACCTCTCTCAATCGTCCAGGAGCTAGTGATTACATTGACAATTTTGTAAAACGAAAGCATGGCCAAGAGAAGGTGGAAATTTTAGATGCCTCTATCGCAGATATCTTAGAGCCTACCTATGGAATTATGCTCTACCAAGAGCAGGTGATGCAGGTGGCTCAGCGTTTTGCAGGATTTAGCCTTGGGAAAGCCGATATCTTGCGGCGTGCCATGGGCAAAAAAAATGCTGCAGAAATGCACAAGATGGAAGATGATTTCATCACAGGGGCTCAAAATCTCGGTCATACCAAAGAAAAAGCTCAAGAAGTCTTTGCCATCATGGAAAAATTTGCTGGCTATGGTTTTAACCGGTCCCATGCCTATGCCTACTCTGCCTTAGCTTTTCAAATGGCTTATTTCAAGGTCCATTATCCAGATGTTTTCTTTGATGTCATGCTCAATTATTCGAGCAGTGACTATCTGACAGATGCCCTCCAGTTTGACTTTAAAGTAGCTTCCTTATCGATTAATACCATTCCATACAGGGATAAGTTTCAAGATAGAAAAATCTACTTAGGCATGAAAAATATCAAGGGATTTCCGAGAGATTTTGCCTATTGGATCATCGACAATCGTCCATTTGAAAGTGTCGAAGATTTCATTTTACGACTTCCGAATCAGTATCACAAATTGCCTTTATTAACTCCTTTGGTCGAGCTTGGTTTGTTTGATGGTTTTGAGAAAAACCGACGCAAGGTTCTTCAAAATTTACCGAATTTGTTGGTCTTTGCGGATGAATTGGGCAGTCTGTTCGGGGATTCCAATTACTCTTGGACGGAGACAGAAGACTTTAGCCAAGCTGAAAAATATGAGAAAGAGCAAGCTCTTATCGGGGTTGGATTAAGTCCTCATCCCTTAGCTACTATTGCGCAAACGAGTCCTTATGAGTTCCAGCCTATCTCGCAACTGGAGCAAGGCCAACAAGCTCGGATTTTGGTGGAAATTCAATCCATCCGAACGATTCGGACGAAGGCAGGGGATCTCATGGCTTTCCTACAAGTCAGTGATACCAAGAAAAAATTGGATGTGACCCTTTTCCCAGAAACCTACAATCGATTTTCTTCTTTGATCAAAGAAAGTGGCTTTTATTACCTGTCTGGGAAAATCCAAGAACGAGAGGGTCACTTGCAGATGGTTCTATCAGAAGCACAATTAGCGACCAATGAGAAATTCTGGATTCAATTGGCTGACCACAGTCAGGATCAGGCCATTCTTTCGATTTTGAAAAAATATCCTGGTCCTTACCCAGTTGTGATGCGCTATGAAGATGAAAAGAAAACCTTGCAACTGAAAGGGTATCCAGTTCAAAAAAACAAAGAGTTAGAAACAGAACTCAAGAATCTGGTTATGAAAACGATTTATCGATAAAAACTATGGAAAATACGAGATATTTAGTCCCATTTGTGTTATAATTACGTAGAATGTAAAAGAAAAAAGGAGCAAATAACGAAATGAAACGTATTGCTGTTTTAACCAGTGGGGGAGATGCCCCTGGTATGAACGCTGCTATTCGAGCGGTAGTTCGTCAAGCAATTTCAGAAGGCATGGAAGTTTTCGGTATCTATGATGGATACGCGGGAATGGTTGCTGGAGAAATTCATCCGCTGGATGCTTCATCAGTTGGAGATATCATTTCACGTGGTGGTACTTTCCTTCACTCAGCTCGCTATCCTGAATTCGCTCAGCGCGAAGGTCAATTAAAAGGGATTGAGCAGTTGAAAAAACACGGTATCGAAGGTGTAGTTGTCATCGGTGGAGATGGTTCTTATCACGGAGCGATGCGCTTGACAGAGCTTGGCTTCCCAGCTGTTGGTCTTCCTGGAACAATCGATAACGATATCGTTGGAACAGACTTTACCATTGGTTTTGACACTGCAGTGACAACTGCAATGGATGCCATCGACAAGATTCGTGATACTTCATCTAGTCACCGTCGTACTTTCGTCATCGAAGTGATGGGACGTAATGCTGGAGATATCGCGCTTTGGTCAGGTATCGCGTCTGGCGCGGATGAAATCATCGTCCCTGAAGAAGGATTCGATATCAAAGATGTGGTTGAAAGCATCAAAGAAGGTTATAAAAAAGGCCGTACGCACAATATCATTGTCCTTGCTGAAGGTGTGATGTCTGCGGCTGCATTTGGTGAGGCTTTGAAAGAAGCTGGTGATGAAAGTGACCTTCGTGTGACGGAGCTTGGACATATCCAACGTGGTGGTTCGCCTACTGCGCGTGACCGTGTCCTTGCATCACGTATGGGTGCTCACGCCGTTAAACTTCTGAAGCAAGGGATCGGTGGTGTAGCTGTTGGGATCCGCAATGAAAAAATGGTGGAAAACCCAATCCTTGGTGATGCAAAAGATGGTGCCCTCTTTAGCTTGACGGATGACGGTAAGATCGTCGTAAACAATCCTCATAAAGCAGATCTTGGTCTTGCTGAATTGAACCGTAGCTTGTCATCTATTTAATTTCATTTCTTAAATTCGTTAACATGTCTTAAAAAGACAGATATATAAAAAAGGAGTCGTATATCATGAACAAACGTGTTAAAATCGTTGCAACTTTAGGTCCTGCGGTCGAAATCCGTGGTGGTAAGAAATTTGGCGAAGATGGATACTGGGGCGAAAAACTTGACGTTGAAGCTTCAGCACAAAATATTGCTAAATTGATCGAAGCTGGTGCTAATGTTTTCCGTTTCAACTTCTCACATGGTGACCATGCTGAACAAGGTGAACGTATGGCAACTGTTAAACGTGCAGAAGAAATCGCTGGTAAAAAAGTTGGTTACCTTCTTGATACAAAAGGTCCTGAAATTCGTACTGAATTGTTCGAAGGTGAAGCAAAAGAATATTCATACAAAACTGGTGAAACTCTTCGTATTGCGACAAAACAAGGAATTAAATCAACTCGTGACGTTATCGCTTTGAACGTTGCGGGAGCTCTTGACATCTTTGATGATGTTGAAGTTGGTCACCAAGTATTGGTGGACGATGGTAAATTGGGTCTTCGTGTTATCGAAAAAGATGCTGCTAAACGTGAATTTGTTGTTAAAGTTGAAAACGATGGTATCATCGCAAAACAAAAAGGTGTAAACATTCCTAATACAAAAATTCCTTTCCCAGCTCTTGCTGATCGCGATAACGATGATATTCGTTTCGGTTTGAAACAAGGAATCAACTTCATCGCTATCTCATTTGTACGTACTGCAAAAGACGTTCAAGAAGTTCGTGCAATCTGTGAAGAAACTGGTAATAGCCACGTTCAATTGTTTGCGAAGATCGAAAACCAACAAGGTATCGAAAACTTGGATGAAATCATTGAAGTAACTGATGGTATCATGATCGCTCGTGGTGACATGGGTATTGAAGTACCATTCGAAATGGTTCCAGTTTATCAAAAGATGATCACTTCTAAAGTAAACGCTGCTGGTAAAGTTGTTATCACTGCAACAAACATGCTTGAAACAATGACTGAAAAACCACGTGCAACTCGTTCTGAAGTATCTGACGTCTTCAACGCTGTTATCGATGGTACGGATGCTACAATGCTTTCTGGTGAATCTGCAAATGGTAAATACCCAATTGAATCTGTAGCAACTATGGCTAAAATCGATATGAACGCTCAAACTCTTTTGAAAGAATATGGTCGTTTGAATCCAGCTGCCTTTGAACGTCATTCTAAGACAGAAGTTATGGCATCAGCAGTTAAAGATGCTACAAGCTCAATGGACATCAAATTGGTTGTTACATTGACTAAGACAGGTCACACTGCACGTTTGATCTCTAAATACCGTCCAGATGCTGATATCTTGGCATTGACATTTGATGAATTGACTGAACGTGGATTGATGTTGAACTGGGGTGTTATCCCTATGTTGACACAAGCTCCTTCATCAACTGATGATATGTTCGATATTGCTGAACGTAAAGCAGTTGAAGCTGGTCTTGTTAAATCTGGTGATGATATCGTTATCGTTGCTGGTGTACCAGTTGGAGAAGCTGTTCGTACAAACACAATGCGTATCCGTACAGTTCGCTAATCTAATACAGAAATTTCAAAACCTTGTTTGCGATCATTAGATCGCAAGCGAGGTTTTTATAATTGGAAAAAGGCTTGATCAAAATTCTCACTAATATTTACTTTCTCTTTTTTAAAGATCAAAAACATGGTATAATAAATCAAAAGGAAGGGAGACGGATATGCCAAGGAGAGATTTAATTAGAAATGTTATCATTGCGGGGTTACTGGTTTTGGTACTGGTATTGTTGCGTTTGTTTGTATTTCATCCTTTTCATATCAATGAAAAGATGGCCAATGCCTCTGTCAAAAAAGGGGATCTTGTCGTAGCAACCAGCAATGCTCATATTGATCGCAGTGATTTGGTCTTATACAAGGTGGGGGGAAAAGAATACCTTGGTCGGGTGATTGCGATCGGCAAGGATGAAGTCAGTTATGTGGACGATGTCCTGTATTTGAATGGGAAAGCGACACCAGAAGTTTACCTGAATAAAATGCTCAACAAGCATTTAGCGGCCCCGACTAGCAATGGCTATTATACGGATGATTTCTTCTTATCAGAATTAAAGGGAACCAAGGCTGGCCGTGTGCCGTCCAACACCTATTTGGTCTTAAATGATAACCGTAGTGATACGGAAGATAGTCGTGAATTTGGTTACATCCACAAAAATCAAATTGAAGGGGTTGTAAACCTTCGTCTCTATCCTCTTAACAAATTTGGATTTATTAAAGTAGAAGAATAGCCGCAAAGGCTATTTTTTTAATAGTTTTTAAAATTGAAGACAAGTCATCTTAAAAACTTTCCTTAGGTGAATACGGACTTCAGCGAACTTCTATGAAGTTCCATGACTAATTATTGAGCCTAAGGTCTCAATAATTCCGAGTACTTGAAACTTTATTGTTTCAGGTACTTTTTTCACAGCGGAAAGTTTTGGTATTTTCTTGATTCATTTTAAAAATTAGAACGTACTTTATTTTGCAGAATTGATAAACTTATTCTATCTTAAAATAGTTTGTCTACATTTTAGAAGAATAGTCAAAAAGGCTATTTTTTTATTAGATTTTAAAATTCATCTAGTAATTTTTGAATAGTTATGGTATGATATTTTTTAATTATTTTTTAAGGGGGAGAATGCTATGCAGTATGCTTTGGAAATTTTACCAAGTTTGTTAAAGGGAGCAAGCCTCACCTTGCAAGTGTTTGCTTTCGTATTGATTTTATCGATTCCACTAGGAATCGTTGTTGCTTTTTTGCTTCAATTGCGCTCAAAGATCCTGCATGGGTTCTTAACCATCTATATTTGGATTATGCGAGGAACGCCCCTCTTACTTCAATTAATTTTTATTTATTATGTTCTACCGAGTATCGGTATTCGTATTGACCGTCTTCCTGCAGCAATTATAGCTTTTACGCTGAATTATGCAGCTTATTTTGCCGAGATCTTTCGTGGAGGGATCGTTGCCATTCCAAATGGCCAGTATGAGGCGGCTAAGGTCTTAAAACTAAGCTCCTGGCAAACGATTCAGTATATCATTTTGCCTCAAGTAGTCAAGATCGTCCTTCCAAGTGTCTTTAACGAAGTGATGTCCTTGATCAAAGATACATCCTTGGTCTATGCATTGGGAATCAGTGATTTGATCTTAGCGAGTCGGACAGCCGCCAATCGGGATGCCAGTCTTGCACCTATGTTTTTGGCGGGCGCTATTTATTTGATTCTTATTGGGATTGTAACGGCGATTGCTAAGCGTGTTGAAAAGAAATTTTCATACTACAAATAGGAGGAGAAGCCTATGTTAGAATTAAAACAAATTTCGAAACGTTTTGGGGATAAGCAGATCTTATCAGATTTCAATCTTCTCGTTCCTGAAAAACAGATTGTCGCCATTGTTGGTCCTTCTGGCGGAGGAAAGACCACTTTACTTCGCATGTTAGCTGGTCTTGAAACGATCGACTCTGGTCAGATCATCTACAATGGTGAAAACTTGCCTCTAGATGCCCTAGAAAAACGAAATCTTCTCGGTTTTGTCTTCCAGGACTTTCAATTATTTCCACATTTATCGGTTATGGAAAACCTGATCTTGTCTCCTATCAAGACTATGAATGTGAGTAAGGAAGAAGCCAGTAAAAAAGCGCTGAGCTTGCTGGAGCGCTTGGGGCTTGAAAAACATGCGGATGCTTATCCATTCTCTTTATCAGGTGGTCAAAAGCAACGGGTGGCTTTGGCACGTGCCATGATGATTGATCCTGAAATTATTGGCTATGATGAACCAACTTCAGCATTGGATCCTGCATTGCGATTGGAAGTTGAAAAGCTTATCTTACAAAACCGTGAACTAGGAATGACCCAGATTGTTGTCACCCACGATATCCCATTTGCAGAGGCTATTGCGGATATACTGATCAAGGTTGAGCCAAAATAGGAGGTGCCTATGAAACGAGTAATACCATGGCTGCTAGGTGTCCTTAGTCTCGTCCTTCTGACGGCTTGCGGTCAGACTGTGAGTGATCCGAAAGTAGACAATTGGCAAAAATACCAAAAGGAGCAGTCCATCACGATTGGTTTTGATAATACCTTTGTTCCCATGGGATTTGAGCAGAAAGATGGAACCTATGCGGGGTTTGATATTGATTTGGCTAATCAAGTCTTTGAGTCCTATGGGCTTCGTGTCAACTGGCAACCCATTGATTGGGACATGAAGGAGACGGAATTAAAAAATGGGACCATTGATGCTATCTGGAATGGCTATTCAGCAACAGATGAACGTCGGGAAAGTGTTGCTTTTACAAAGCCCTATATGAAAAATGAACAAGTCTTGGTCACTAAGAAAGCCTCTGGGATCCAATCAGTCGATGGGATGAAAGAGAAACGATTAGGTGCCCAGACTGGATCGTCTGGCTATATGGATTTTGAAGCCAATCCTAAAATATTGAAAAATAAGGTCAAAAATCAAAAGGCTACCCAATACCAGAGTTTTAACGAGGCACTGATCGATCTACAGAGCGATCGGATCGATGGCCTCTTAATCGATCGTGTTTATGCCAACTATTATCTACAAACAGAAGGAATTTTAAAAGACTACAATGTCTTTCCTGTCGGTTTTGAGACAGAATCCTTTGCGGTAGGGGTGCGCAAGGCGGATAAAACATTGAAGAAAAAAATTGATGAAGCTTCCGTAAAACTCTATCAAAACGGCCAGTTCCAAAAGATCTCTAAGAAGTGGTTTGGAACGGATGTAGCAACAGACGATATCAAGTAAAAAAGCTAGGGAATACTTCCTAGCTTTTTAGTTGGTTTTATTAGTAATTTGATGGAAAATCTTTTGCCAAGTTTCGTGGCGACGCCAGAGACTGGTATGGATTTGGCCGTCGAGTTCATAGCGGATAAGTTTGGTTTTTTGGCTGATGGACTCCAGTTCAAAGTATTGAAAGTGAACTTGGTCGCTTGCGATGTCTTCGATCAATTCTTCTTTGTGGTGTTCGTGACCGCTATCGTCAATCAAGGTATAATTATCCGCTAGAAGAGTATCGAACTCTTGCTTGGCATAGAGGCGTTTTTCGTAGGTCAAGAGTTTCTTTTCAACGTTTTCGATCAGCTCATCCTCAGGAATCGAGCTTGGTTCTACATGGACGTCAATGTCAAAGACGCCAAATTCTTCTTTTAGGAGATCCTCGACTTCTTCAGTGATCGCATGACTTTCATAAACTGAAAGATCGGGATTCATTTCCAAGACAACGTCCAGATAGATATTGCTTCCATAGGTCCGTCCGCGTTGGTATTTGACGCGGGCGATTTTTGGTAATTTGAGAATGGCTTTTTTATAATCTTCCAATAGGCTATCATCAAAGCCGTCTGAAAGACTAAAGGAAGATTCCATAAAGATATCGTAGGCTGTTTTGAGGATAAAGAAGGTAATGATGATAGCTGCGATCTTATCGACAATGGGATAGTTAAAAGCACTAGCAGCAATCGCGATCGATGTTCCAAGAGAGGTAACGACGTCTGAAAGATTGTCTTTTGCGGCTGCTTTTAAGGCTTTTGATTTGGCTCGTTTTGCTAGGCGTAGATTGTAAACGTAGACGCCGAGCATGACCATGGCCGAAAGGACTCCAACGGTTGCTCCAAGTGGATCGATACTGACAGATTCATTATTGAAAATCTTTTGGATGGTATCTCTTAGGACGTCAAAACCAACATAAAACATGATGATCGAAGTTACCAAGCTGGCCAAATCTTCAATTTTCCAATGGCCAAATTTGTGGTCGCGATCAGCTGGTTGGCGGGCGAGACGAATCCCGATGAGCAGGGCAACGTTGCTAATAATATCGGATAAGTTGTTAAAACCATCTGCTACCAGACTGGATGAGTGGAGTAAATGACCGGTCGCTAATTTAGCACAAGATAGCAATAAATAGGCAATAATACTAACGATAGCACCACGTTCGGCCAGTTTTAAGTTACTGTTTGGTTTGTCCAAAATACCCTCCTAACCCTCTAATGAGAACCTTCTAGTTTATAAGTTACTATTATATCGTTTTTAGAAGTGAAATTCAAATGTATCCCTTTTTAAAAGAAGTTGGGCCGGTTTTTGTGGTATAATAGAACGATTGAATGAATGAGGAGAATGAGATGAATCCTTTATTGAATGGTATGAATGATCGCCAAGCAGAGGCGGTCCAAACGACGGAAGGTCCCCTCTTGATCATGGCGGGGGCTGGTTCGGGTAAGACACGTGTCTTGACTCACCGTATCGCTTACTTGATCGATGAAAAAATGGTCAATCCTTGGAATATTTTGGCCATTACCTTTACCAATAAGGCTGCTCGGGAGATGAAAGAGCGGGCTTACCAGCTAAATCCGGCGACCCAAGATTGCTTGATTGCCACCTTCCACTCCATGTGTGTGCGTATCCTCCGTAGAGATGCGGATCATATTGGCTACAATCGTAACTTTACAATAGTCGATCCGGGTGAGCAGCGGACCTTGATGAAGCGGATCTTGAAGTCCTTGAATTTGGATCCTAAGAAATGGAATGAACGAACCATTTTGGGGACCATATCTAATGCTAAAAATGACCTGCTTGATGAAGTGGCTTATGCTGCACATGCGGGGGACCTGTATAGCCAGATCGTCGCCAAGTGCTATGAGGCTTACCAAAAGGAACTCCGTCAGTCAGAAGCAGTAGACTTTGATGATTTGATCATGCTGACCTTGCGTCTGTTTGATCAGCATCCAGATGTCCTGACCTATTACCAGCAGAAGTTCCAATACATCCATGTAGATGAGTACCAAGATACCAACCATGCCCAATACCAATTGGTCATACTATTGGCTTCTCGCTTTAAAAATATCTGTGTGGTTGGGGATGCGGATCAGTCTATTTATGGCTGGCGGGGAGCAGATATGCAGAATATCCTGGACTTTGAGAAGGATTATAAGGAAGCTAAGGTCGTCCTTTTGGAAGAAAACTATCGCTCGACCAAGACCATCCTACAAGCAGCTAACGATGTGATCAAACATAATCGCCACCGTCGTCCGAAGAATCTCTGGACCCAAAATGAAGACGGGGAAGAGATTGTCTATTACCGGGCTAATGACGAGCAGGACGAAGCGGTCTTTGTTGCTAAAACCATTGAAGAGTTGAGTCGGAAAGCTAACTACAAACACCGTGATTTTGCGGTTCTCTACCGTACCAATGCCCAGTCACGGACCATTGAAGAAGCGCTACTCAAGTCAAACATTCCCTACACCATGGTAGGGGGTACCAAGTTCTACAGCCGGAAGGAAATTCGGGATGTCATTGCTTATCTGAACTTGATTGCTAACCTCAGTGACAATATCAGTTTTGAGCGCATTATCAATGAACCTAAGCGGGGAATCGGGCCAGGTACAGTGGATAAGATTCGCGCTTTTGCCCAAATGCAAGAATCCTCGCTCCTGGATGCTTCGGCCAATATCATGCTCTCAGGCATCAAAGGAAAAGCAGCCCAAGCCATCTGGGACTTTGCCAATCTCATTCTTGATTTGAGAGAAAAATTGGACCAGCTGACCATTACAGAGTTGGTCGAAGAAGTCCTTGATAAGACAGGTTATATGACAGCCTTAACCAATCAGGGGAATTTGGAAAGTCAGGCCCGCATCGAGAATATCCAAGAGTTCCTGTCTGTTACCAAAAATTTTGATGAAAACGGTGAGTCTGTTGAAGACGAATCAGGAGTAGATACCTTGAGTCGCTTCTTGAACGACTTGGCCCTGATTGCTGATACAGACGATGGAGCGCAAGAGACTTCTGAAGTGACCTTGATGACCCTTCACGCGGCCAAAGGATTGGAGTTTCCAGTTGTCTTCTTGATTGGAATGGAAGAGAATGTCTTTCCACTTAGTCGGGTGGCAGAGGATCCGGATGAGTTGGAAGAAGAACGTCGTCTGGCTTATGTAGGGATCACACGTGCAGAGAAGGTTCTCTTCTTGACCAATGCCAACTCTCGTTTGCTCTTTGGACGGACCAGCTATAACCGACCAACGCGTTTCATCAATGAAATTAGCTCAGATTTGTTAACCTACCAAGGATTAGCGCGTTCGGCCAACACTAGCTTTAATGCTTCTTATAGCAATGGAGGCGGAACGACCTTTGGAAAAGGCATGAGCCTGTCACAAGCCCTTCAAGAGCGCAAGAGACAAGCAGCTCCAAGTGCTCTCACGTCATCAAGCCTACCCTTTGGCAATAGTAACCGAGTGGGTGCCAAAGAAAGCGTCGCTTGGTCCATTGGTGATATTGCTATTCACAAGAAGTGGGGAGAAGGAACCGTCCTTGAAGTATCAGGTAGTGGCAATACACAAGAGCTCAAGATCAACTTCCCAGAAGTGGGTCTCAAGAAACTCTTGGCTAGCGTCGCGCCAATTGAGAAGAAATAAACTGAAACCAGTAAGCTTAGCTTGCTGGTTTTGCCTTTTATAAAACTTCCCTTATGTGAGGACGGACGGTAGCGACTCCCTTTGGGATTCCATACCTTAGATTTGAGCCTTCCGTCTCAAATCTACCGAGCAGGAGAAACAAATCTGTTTCTCCTGCTTTTCTCACAGCGGGAAGTTTTAATGGCCATCGTCCTGCTTTCTCAAATGCTCTCATTTACTCTATTCATTGCCATAAACATAATTGTGAAGGGAAATAGTAGGAGCAAGATTAGCTTGCTGGTTTTGATTTTACTGGTGGCATGATATAATAGACTAAGAATAGAGAAAGAGGCAGGCTATGAACGAAATCAAGTGTCCCAACTGTGGGGAAGTCTTTACAGTCAACGAGAGTCAATACAGCGAACTTTTGTCACAGGTACGGACAGCAGAGTTTGACAAGGAAATCCACGAGCGGATTCGGCAAGAGTTGGCTTTAGCTGAGCAAAAGGCCCTCAATGAGCAACAAGAGATGTTAGCTAAAAAGGACCAAGAAATTGCCAAGTTACAGAACCAGATTCAACAGTTTGATACTGAAAAAGAATTGGCCAAAAAAGAGGTGGAGCAAACGGCTAGCCAAAGTCTGCTAGAGAAAGAAAAAGAAGTGCAAGCGCTGGAAAATCAGCTGGCTACCTTACGTTTAGAGCATGAGAATCAACTGCAAAAGACACTCTCTGATTTGGAGAAAGAAAGGGATCAGGTTAAAAACCAGCTTCTCTTACAAGAAAAGGAAAATGAGCTTTCTTTAACATCTGTTAAGCAAAACTACGAAGCCCAGCTAAAGGCGGCCAATGAACAGGTCGAGTTCTACAAGAATTTCAAGGCTCAACAATCAACCAAGGCTATTGGGGAAAGTCTGGAGCAGTATGCGGAGAGTGAGTTTAATAAGGTTAGAAGTTTCGCTTTTCCAAATGCCTATTTTGAAAAGGACAACAAGGTCTCTGCTCGTGGTTCTAAAGGGGACTTTATCTTCCGTGATTTTGATGAAAATGGGCTAGAATTTATTTCCATCATGTTTGAGATGAAAAATGAAGCGGATGGAACTGAGAAAAAACATAAGAATGCCGACTTCTACAAAGAGTTGGACAAGGATCGTCGGGAGAAGAACTGTGAGTATGCTGTTTTGGTAAGTATGCTTGAAGCAGACAACGACTACTTCAACACAGGGATTGTCGATGTTAGCCACGAGTATGAGAAGATGTACGTCGTCCGTCCTCAGTTCTTTATCCAGTTGATTGGTCTCTTACGGAATGCGGCTCTGAACTCTCTTAAATACAAGCAAGAGTTAGCGCTTATTCGAGAGCAAAATATTGACATCACCCACTTTGAAGAAGACCTAGACGCCTTCAAGGTTGCCTTTGCTAAGAACTACAATTCAGCATCTGTCAACTTCGGTAAGGCTATCGATGAAATCGACAAGGCCATCAAACGGATGGAAGAGGTCAAGAAATTCCTCACCACATCCGAAAATCAACTCCGACTTGCCAATAATAAGCTGGATGATGTATCAGTCAAAAAATTGACCCGAAAGAATCCAACCATGAAGGCCAAGTTTGAAGCCTTGAAGGGGGAATAGAAAGCAGTGGAAAATGAATTATTAGTATTGAATACTGAAGAAGTAAATGAGTCTGAAAATTTAAATTATGACGAATTAGAAGAACTATTGGAACAGCAATTTACAATGGAGTTTTCTAATCTTGAAAAATTGGAACTAGAATGTAAAGAAATTAGTTCACCAGATAAATTGGGGGATGTTATTTTAGATGAAATATGGAATCAATTTGCGAATCAAATTGGTTTAGATATGACAAGTGACACGCTTCTTAAGCAGTATAATGATAAGCATCCTAATGGTTATACAAAAGATATTGCTAATAAGATAGTTAAAGACAAAAGATATCTCGATGCAAATAAAGCTATGAAAGAAAAGCAAAAATCAGGTAATCTAAAAGATGAATATACTGGTAGAACTTTAAAAATTAACGAAAAAGCTAATTTGGATCATGTTGTAGCACGAAAACAAATTTTTGAAAATCCCTGGAGGAAGATTGCTGATATAGAAACAGCGGATTTAGCAAACAAATCAGAAAATTATGCTGCAACTAACGAATCACTCAATAAAAGTAAAGGTGCAAAATCTAATAGCGAGTATATAAAAGAAAGAGAAGTAAGAGAAAAAAATCTAAAAGAACAAGTTGAAAGAGCTAATAAAAAAATTGATAAGAAAGATATTTCGGATGCAGAAAAGAAAAATCTTAAAGCTGAAAACGATAAGAGATTAAATGATAAATTAGCAGCAGACTCAAAGAAAATGCTCAAAGCTGAGAAAACAGCGAAGAAAGCTATTAATAAGGATATTGCGAAGAAAGCTTCTTTTAGAATGGCCAATAAAGCTGGTAAAGATGCTATAAAAGCTATATTTGTTGCTGCTCTATTTGGAATGTTAAAAGAAATAATGAATGCTTTAGTCCGTTTTTTCAAATCTAAAAAACGATCGTTTAACATATTTTTGGACCAAATGAAAAACGCGCTTCATTCATTCTTCAGGAAGATTAAAGATTTTATCAAAGTTGGTGTAGACAGTTTTGTTGGGAGTATAGTGGGAGAGATTATTGGAGCAATAAATCAAAAATTAAGAAGGCTTCCAAACATGATCAAACAAGTATTTGGGTCAATCAGAGAGAGTATTTCTTATTTATCGAATCCTGAAAATCAATCTCATTCTACTGAAATTAAAATTGCCCATATATCAAAAATCATTACTTCTGGTTTGGTTGCTGTAGGAGCAATGTTTTTAGGAGAAATTCTTGAAAGGTATTTATTAACAATACCAGGTATGGGATTTGAAATAAAGTTTTTAGGTACTTTAGCAAATGTTTTAGGAATGTTTTTTGCAAGTGTACTGACAGGAATATTGGCTGTCATTATCATTAATGGACTTGATCAATTTATTTCAAGAAAGTTAATTGAGGAGAATCAAAAGCAACAAGCTGATAAGAAAAACGAATTGTTGAGAATTCAAGATATACAAATTTTTGTTGCAGAAGAAAATGTTGCTGTTAAACGAAACTATATCTTTAGTAAAATGTCCCAAAATCATCAAAAATTACGAGAGTTACTTGGAACCATTCAAGAAGATATTTATCTTTCTCAGGTGAATTTTAAACAACGATTAATCGAGAATGAAAGATATTTTAAAGAGAAACATGACGAACTAGCTGATATGCAAAACGTATTAAATGATTTACTGTAGGAGTATAATTATGTCGGAAGAATTAGAGATTCAAGTTTTAGAAAAGTCTGAAAGGTTTAATGATAAAAAACAGGAGTTAAAAGATTTTGGTGAATTGATTCCAAAACAATCAGATTTACCAACTGTGCCAAAAGAAGAAAGCTTCTTCGGTATTATAGCTATGGACTATGGTGTAAAGGGGAAAGACTTAAATGCTCTTTCCGATGCTGTTCAAAATAGAATGATTGAACAAAACAAGCATATTAAAAAGATTATTCAGGAGTTTAATACCATTTATGAAACATTTCAGCTTTTAGATGATGAGTATATTCAAAAAATTTCAAACTCTTTGATTGCAGCCAAAGAGGCAAATGATAAAGCTATACAGGGATTGCACGAGATAGAAGAATATCAAACAGGTAATAAAAAACTATTAGATGATGTTTTTAAACAGAATAAAGCCTTAATTGATGTTTTAAAGAAACAGCATAATAGATTAGATGATTTAGAAAATCTAGAAAATAGTTTTAACGATTTGCATTTACAAGTTGAAGAAACACAAAATAATCTTAAAAACGATGTAGATAAGATAAATGTTCGATTAACAGAGGAAGGCAATAATCTTACTTTAATAGTTGAGAGATTTCAAAATGAATTAGAGGAAAAACAAAAAGAAATTATTTTCCTTAGAAAAGGATTCTATGCTTTAGGGCTTGTCCTTGTTATAGTACTATTATTTCTATTTTTTAAAGGAATGTAGATGATTAGTGAAACTTATTTAAAATTGTTAAAAACAGAAGTGAAAAAAATTGACGAATTAACGAATATGACTTATGAATTTGAAATAATTCTTCAAGACATTGTAAATCATGTTAAAAATTCAGAGCTAGAGTTTGTAAAACGTTTAGGAAATTTGTCAAATAATAAAACATTTCCAACTATGAAGGATAAACAATCTAATATATTAGAAATTTTGTATAAATATTTAGGTGCCAGAGTTATTGATACAAACTATGCTATATTAAAAGAAACCAATACAAAATCTTTTGAGATATTATCGAATGAATTAAATTCTTTAATAGGCTTAGAAAATGTAAAAAAAGAGATAGAAGGACTAGTAACATTTAATAAAATTCAAAAAGTTAGGGAAAACCTTGGTCTAAAAAAGACAAGTAGAACAATGCATATGGCATTTTTAGGGAATCCAGGAACGGCCAAAACGACTGTTGCTAGGATTGTGGGAAACATGTATCGTTCACTAGGTCTTTTAAGTAAGGGGCATTTTATTGAAGCAAGTAGAACTGATTTAATAGCTGAATATCAAGGCCAAACTGCTATAAAAGTTAAGAGGATTATCCAAAAAGCCATAGGAGGGGTTTTATTTATAGACGAAGCTTATAGCATAACAGAGAACGAAAAAAGTGACAGTTATGGTAGAGAATGTTTAACTGAGTTAACGAAAGCACTAGAAGACTATAGAAGTGACTTAGTAGTGATTGTGGCAGGTTATGAAGATCAAATGAACCAATTCTTTAACTCTAACCCTGGACTAAAGTCTAGATTTAACTATTTTATACATTTTAAAGACTATTCAGTAGAGGAATTACTAGAAATATTTCTTTATATTTGTTCAGAAAATGATTATTTGATTTCTAAAGAAGCTCAAGATAAAGTTAAGGATATTTTTCAAAAGTCCATTAATGAAAAGGATAATTTGAAATCAAATGGAAGATTAGCAAGAAATATTTTTGATTCTGTCGTAATGAATCAGGCAAAAAGATTGGCAAGATCCCAGTCATTTTCTAAAGAAACTCTTCAGTTAATTACTAGTGAAGATATTTTTTTAGAAAATCAAAACTAACATAAAAACGCTGGAAAAATTTTTCCAGCGTTTTTATGTTAGTTAAATCGCAAAGAGATCGTTTAGGTTTTCTGCCATGGTTGGGTGGGTAAAGATTTGTTTTGCGATGTAAGTATAAGGAATCTTGTTGTCCATGGCCATGGTGATTAGGTTGATGAGTTCACCAGCAGCTTCTCCAAAGAGCGTAGCTCCAAGGATTTCCTTGGTTTCTGGATTGACCACTGCTTTGAAGGCCCCTCGGAGGTCTGCATTGACATGGCCACGCGGCATGGCAGCAACTGGCAATTCTTTAACAGCAACTGGAAGTCCTTTGTCGCGTGCTTCTTGCTCAGTCAAGCCGACTTGGGCCAATGGAGGAGCAATGAAGAGTGTCGTCGCATAATTTCTACGTGTTTCGAGATTGTAGCTTCCATCGCCTGTAAGGTAATTGAAGACGATGCGGAAGTCATCAAGTGACATATAGGTGAATTGAGGACCACCATTGACATCCCCAACTGCAAAGACACCAGGGACGTTGGTTTCCAAATGACGGTTGACTTGAACCGCTCCACGATCCGTAACTTGGATGTCTGTGTTTTCAAGACCAAGGCCAGCTGTGTTTGGCTTACGTCCGGTTGCGTAAAGAAGAATATCAAATTCGAAATCCCCTTTATCTGTTACAACCGTTAAGCTGTTTTGGCCATCTTTAATTTCTTGGGTATGAACACCTTGAAGGAACTGAATACCATCTTCTTCAAGGTAGCCTTTTGCAAGAGCTGCGATGCTTGGCTCAATCCGTGGCAAGAACGTGTCCGCAGCATCCAATACTGTTACTTGACTACCTAAGGTATTGTAGAGATGAGCAAATTCCAATCCAATTGGTCCACCACCAAGGACACCCAGGCGTTTTGGTAAGTTTTCCAAACGTTGAATACCGGTTGAGTCTACAGCAAATTTACTTTCAGCCAATCCTGGGATAGGAAGGACAGTTGGTACTGCACCAGTATTAATAATAATGGTTTCAGCAGTCAATTCTTCCTTTTCGTCACCAGCTTGAATTTCGATGACCTTGTTGGAAACGAAACGAGCTGTTGCATCGATAATGTCCACACCAGTTCCAGCAATAGTTGCGTAGTTCTTGCCGTTGAGACGAGTGGTGACCGCATTTTTTTCGCTCATGGCTTGCTCAAAATCCAAGCCTTTTTCCGCTGCGACAATCAAGGTCTTAGTTGGAATACAAGCGATATTGATACAGGTACCACCGTACATGGACTTGCTCTTTTCAATGAGAGCGACTTTTTTCCCTTGGCTTGACAATTTTGCGGCCAAAGTTTTCCCGGCTTTCCCGAAGCCGACAACGATTACATCATACGTTAACATATTATACACCTTCCTTTGATTTTCATTTTATCAAATGAACGAAAAATTGTCTGAAATTTGCTACGGAATTTTTTTGAAACACATTGGAGACGGGAATCAGCGACAAAAGAGAGCTTTCATGGTATAATAAAGGGTCGTTGACCCGGATGGTCACACAATCAGTTAGAAAGAGCAAATCAGATGGACGGAATTATTAATGTAAAGAAAGAAGCGGGTATGACCTCGCACGATGTGGTCTTTAAACTGCGCAAAATTCTGGGGAGCAAAAAGATTGGCCACGGGGGAACACTGGATCTGGATGTGGTAGGAGTGCTTCCCATTGCTGTTGGAAAGGCGACTCGTATGGTTGAATTCATGCAAGATGAGGGCAAGATCTATGAGGGTGAAATCACTCTGGGTTTTTCCACAACGACAGAAGATGCCAGCGGTGAAGTCATAGAGCGGACCCCAGTGGAAGCACCTTTAGATTCAGCAGAGGTCGACCGTATGATTGCTCAGATGGTGGGTGAGATCGAGCAGGTACCGCCCATGTATTCAGCGGTCAAGGTCAATGGGCGCAAGCTCTATGAATATGCGCGTGCAGGAGAAGAAGTGGAACGCCCTGTCCGAAAAGTGACGATTTATGAGTTTGCAAGGACCGGAGAGATTGTTTATGAAGAGAAAACAGCCCGATTCCCCTTCCGTGTCAAATGCAGCAAGGGGACTTATATCCGGACCTTGTCGGTGGATTTAGGGCAGAAACTTGGCTATGCAGCCCATATGTCCAACTTGACTCGCACCAGTGCAGCCGGTTTGTCACTGGATGATGCCCTGACCTTGGAAGAAGTGGCTGAAAAAGTAGTCCAAGGAGATTTTAGCTTCCTTCATCCACTTGAGATTGGGACTGGAGATCTAGAAACAGTCGAGCTGACAGTAGAAGAGGTCGGAGAGGTCCAAGTGGGACGCTTTATTCCGGTTGAGAGTGAGGCAAAAGAGTTGGCTGCTTTTTACCAAGGAAAACTAGTGGCTATTTTGGAGAAAAGGGAAGAACTTTTCAAACCTCGCAAAGTTTTTCTGACAGAAAGTGTGTTACAATAAATTCATGAATATTCGTACGATAACTACTGCAAATCAGATCCACGTGGAGTGTGAGACGGTTTTGGTATTGGGCTACTTTGATGGCCTGCACCTAGGGCATCAAGAACTGTTTAAAAAGGCACGTCAGATCGCAGATAAAAAAGGCTTGAAGGTTGCTTTGTTAACCTTCCCTGAATCTCCTAAGCTAGCCTTTGTTCGCTACCAGCCTGAACTATTGCTCCATCTGCAAAGTCCTGAGGATCGGTTTCGAAAATTAAACGAATTAGGAGTGGATGAGCTCTTTCTCATTGATTTTACGACTGATTTTGCTTCTAAAACAGCCAAAGAATTTGTCGATCAATTTGTAAAAGCCTTGAGAGCTCGGGTCTTAATTGCTGGTTTTGATTATAGTTTTGGTTGTGATAAGAAAACAGCCTCCGATTTATCCGCTTATTTTGGAGGCCAAGTGGAAGTCATTGAACCCGTACTGGATCAAGGTGAGAAGATCAGCTCAACCCGTATTCGTAAAGCAGTTTTAGAAGGGCGCGTCAAGGAAGCAGCACGGCTGCTGGGATGTCCCATAGCTAGTCGAGGGATTGTGGTGCACGGGGATGCGCGTGGTCGGACTATTGGCTATCCAACGGCTAATCTAGCCCCGATTGATCGGACTTATCTACCATCAGATGGTGTCTATGTAGTCGATGTCGATTTTAAAGGGCAGACCTATCGGGGAATGGCCTCTGTCGGGAAAAATGTCACCTTTGATGGTAAAGAATTGCGTTTTGAAGTCAATCTCTTCGATTTTACAGGTGATATCTACGGTCATACCCTAACCATTCACTGGTTGGACAAGATTCGAGACATGGTCAAGTTTGATGGTGTAGCGTCTTTAGTAGCTCAATTAGAAGAGGACGAAGCAGTCGCACGCCAGTGGTCAGAGCTATAATTTCAAGGGGTGTCATTCCCCTTTTTCTTCGTCTTACCATGTTAAGGAAAATGAAAGTGCTTCCTGATTTCCACTGAAATTCAGAAAAATAGCCGAGAAATCAAAAAAGCCTTTTCAAGCCTCTCTTTTTTTTGTATAATAGAGTTAAATAGTTAGATACAATAAAGAAGTGAAATACATGATTACATTATTTTTATCACCGAGTTGTACATCATGTCGAAAAGCACGGGCTTGGTTAAAGAAGCACGATGTTCCATTTAAAGAACACAATATTATGACAAGTCCTTTGAGCAGTCAGGAGTTGACAAGTATTTTGGCCTTAACCGAAAATGGAACGGACGACATCATTTCAACTCGCTCAAAAATTTTTCAAAAATTAGACGTTGATGTGGAGGATTTGTCGATTTCTGCCTTGATCCGACTGATTGAGGAAAATCCAAGTCTCTTGCGTAGACCCATTATTTTGGATAACAAACGCATGCAAATCGGCTTTAATGAAGACGAAATTCGGGCCTTTTTGCCACGAAGCTATCGCAAACAAGAGTTACGCTCTGCCACTCTGAGAGCAGAAATAAATTGAGAAGTTTGATGGATGATAGAAAATTATAGTTACCCACTGGATTTATCGTGGAGCACTGAAGAGCTTGCTTCAGTGCTTTCTTTTTTTAACAAGGTTGAAAAGGCTTATGAGAGCAAGGTAGAGGCTGGTGACTACCTCAAGGCCTACCGGGCTTTTAAACAAGTCGTACCAAGTATTGGAGAAGAAAAGCGTCTTGGACGAGAGTTTGAGCAAGTTAGCGGCTATTCTCTTTATCGTGCGACCCAGGCCGCAAAGCAAAAAGAACAAGGATGGTTTTCACTTGAAAAATAAGTTAGAGTTTGCCAAACAAATCGTTCTCGAGGCTGGAGAGTATATCCGGCAGCATCTCGATGATTCATTGAAAATCATGAGAAAGACAGGACCAACTGATTTGGTAACCCAGATGGACCAGCAGGTCCAAAAAGATTTGGTTGAAAAGATTACCCGACGTTACCCGACGGATCAGATTTTTGCGGAGGAAGACGGCCTTCGTTCCCCCATTTCAGAAGGATCTGTTTGGGTGATTGATCCGATTGATGGCACCAATAATTTTGTAGCCCAAAAAGAAGATTTTGCTGTGATGGTGGCTTACTTTGAAGAGGGTCAAGGTCAGTTTGGCCTGATCTATGATGTCATGCGCGATCAGCTTTTTTATGGAGGTGGCGAGTTTCCAGTATACCGCAATGAGGTAGAGCTCACTCCTTTTGTTGACCGGCCTCTCGATACCCTTTTGATGTCCTCTAATGTCGGTATGTTAGAGAAAAATGAATGGGGAATGGTCGATCTGGGGATGAAATGTCTTGGGATCCGTGTCTATGGAAGTGCCGGCATTAGTTTTTCAAAAATTCTTTCCGGTGGAATTCTGGCTTACTTTAGCTATCTTTGGCCATGGGACTATGCAGCAGCTGCCATTATGGGCAAACGCTTAGGCTATACCGTTTTGAATCTCAATGGAGATCAGCCAAATTACCAAACCCTTGAGCCCATCATGATGGTGCCGAAGGCCAAGTTGTCTGAAATCCAGACCTATCTGAAGAAGGGGAGAAACTAGATGAATTTTCCCAATGGCTTTAAAGAAAAATACCAGCATCTTCTAGGTGAGGATGCTGCTGCTTTTTTTGCGACTTTTGACCAAGAAGCAGTCTCAGCCTTTCGCACCAATCCTTTGAAAGAAGCCCAAAAAGCCTTTTCGGACCCTATTCCTAATACCCCTTGGGGCCATTATGGGAAGGTGTCTGGTAAATCGATCGAGCATGCGACAGGTTTGGTCTACTCGCAGGAGCCAGCTGCACAGATGGTGGCCCAAGTAGCGCAGCCAAAGCCTGGAATGAAGGTACTTGACTTAGCAGCAGCCCCTGGAGGAAAGACGACCCAGCTCCTATCCTACTTGGACAATCAAGGCCTTCTAGTTTCCAATGAAATCCACAAGGGACGCTCGAAAATTCTCGTAGAAAATGTCGAACGCTTTGGTGCACGAAATGTATTGGTGACCAATGAGTCAGCAGATCGGTTAGCAAAGGTCTTTTCTGGCTTTTTTGATCTCATTGTCCTAGATGCTCCTTGTTCGGGCGAGGGGATGTTTCGCAAGCAACCAGATGCTATGGACTATTGGTCTCTAGACTATCCAGAGCAATGTGCTACCCTCCAACGAGAGATTCTAGAGGATGCCATCAGAATGTTGGCTCCAGGAGGTTTTTTAGTTTATTCGACCTGTACCTGGGCTCCTGAGGAAAATGAAGAGATGGTGTCCTGGTTGTTACAGAACTTTGAGTTGGAACTGGACAGATTCGAAAAAATCAATGGCATGGCAGATGGCATTGGCTATCCTGAAACAGCGCGCATGTACCCGCATCTCTTCAAAGGAGAAGGGCAATTCGTTGCAAAGTTCCGTTATCTTGGTGAGAATCAAGCTGCGAAACTTCCTTCCAAGAAAGACCAATTAACTGCTGAACAGAAGAAATTGTGGCAAGATTTTGCCAAAAAACACCTATTCATTACACTCGATGGAGTGCTAGAAACTTTTGGAGAAGAGCTCTATCTGGTGCCGAAAGGTTTGCCAGATCTTCGAAAAATAAAAATTGCCCGCAATGGTTTGCACCTTGGGACCTTCAAGAAAAACCGCTTTGAGCCTAGCTTTGCTCTCGGACTCGCTCTAAAACCGAGTGAGGTTAAAACGACGGTTTCCATTACACCTGATGATTTTGTCCATTATGTAGCGGGAGAGACGATCCAATTGGAAGAAAATCATCCCAATGGTTGGTATCAGGTCCTGGTCGAAGGCAATGGTTTAGGTTTTGCTAAGGTTACCGGACAGACCCTAAAAAATTTCTATCCAAAGGGTTTGCGTTTTAGGTAAAATACTATGAAAAGAATCTGTTCTATGATATAGTGGAAGTAGAGGTGTTTTTTTACAAAACATCACTTGGCAAATAGTTTAATTGAAATAGTAAACAATCAAGGAGATACGATTTGAAAAAGTCTAAAAAGCTGATCCTAGGACTAGCGACGATCGCATTAGCAGGAACCTTGTCTGCTTGTGCTTCTTGGATCAATCGCGGAGAATCCATCACAGCCGTTGGATCTACTGCCTTGCAACCTCTCGTGGAAGGAGTCGTGGACCGCTATATTGAGGAACATCCAGGAAAGATTGTCAACGTGCAAGGGGGCGGTTCTGGTACAGGACTTTCCCAGGTCCAATCAGGAGCTGTCGATATTGGAAATAGTGACCTTTTTGCAGAAGAAAAATCTGGGATTGATGCATCAAGCTTGGTTGACCATCAGGTGGCCGTAGCAGGGACAGCCATTATCGCAAATAAAGATATCTCCATCGATAATCTGACAACGGAGCAATTGCGAAAGATCTTTACAGGCGAATATACCAACTGGAAGCAGTTGGGTGGTCCAGATCTTGAAATCACAATTGTAAACCGTGCCGTAGGTTCTGGTAGCCGAGCTGTCTTTGATACTATCATTATGGACGGCAAACAACCCAAGCAAGCCCAAGAGCAAGATTCAAACGGGATGGTTAAAAATATTGTTTCCCAAACGCCAGGAGCTATCTCTTATTTGGCCTTTACCTACCTAGATAGCAGTGTCAAAACTATGAGGCTCAATGGTTACCAGCCCACCAAAGAAAACGTTATCAGCAATAAGTGGCCGATCTGGTCTTATGAGCATATGTACACCAAAGGGAAGCCAAATGACTTGGCCAAAACCTTTATCGACTATATGATGTCCGATGAGATCCAGCAAAAAGTGGTTGGAAAGATGGGCTATATTCCTATCAATGACATGAAAGTCACCCGTGATTTAAAAGGAACTGTGACAAAAAAATAACAGAATTGGGTAAAAAATGAACGAAGTAGCAAAAAAAATGCTGACGAAATCCAAAAACTCCCGCCTAGAAAAATTTGGAAAGACCATTACCTTTCTATGTATGAGTTTGATTGTCGTCGTCGTCGCCATGATTTTGATTTTTGTGGCTCAAAAAGGCTTGTCGACTTTCTTTGTCAATAAAGTCAATATCTTTAGTTTTCTATTTGGTAGTGCCTGGAACCCTGCTGCTAAGGAATTCGGGGCCTTACCGATGATTTTGGGATCTTTTATCGTAACCTTGCTCTCCGCCCTCTTGGCAACACCGTTCGCCATTGGTGCAGCTGTATTTATGACGGAAGTATCTCCCAAAGGATCACGGTTTTTGCAACCGGCTATTGAGCTTTTGGTAGGAATTCCTTCCGTTGTTTATGGATTTATTGGTCTCCAAGTGGTTGTTCCATTTACGCGTAGTCTCTTTGGAGGGACTGGTTTTGGGATTCTCTCAGGTGTCTTTGTCCTCTTTGTCATGATCCTACCGACAGTGACCTTTATGACGACCGATAGTCTTCGTGCTGTTCCTCGTCATTACCGGGAAGCCAGTATGGCTATGGGAGCGACACGCTGGCAAACCATCTGGCATGTCACACTCAAGGCAGCCCGCTCTGGAATTTTTACAGCGGTCGTCTTTGGGATGGCACGCGCCTTCGGGGAAGCCTTGGCCATTCAGATGGTCGTCGGAAACTCGGCTGTGGTGCCCACCTCGCTTACTACCCCAGCTTCCACCCTCACCTCTATTTTGACCATGGGAATCGGAAATACCGTTATGGGTACGGTCAATAACAATGTTCTTTGGTCACTCGCCTTGGTATTGCTCCTTATGAGTCTTGCCTTTAACAGTGTGATTAAACTGATTACGAAAGAAAGAGGTAAGAAGAACTATGCACGCTAAACGAATGGATAAAATTGCCACAGGAGTACTGTATACCATTTCAGGAATTATTGTCGCTATTCTCGCTGCTCTGATTCTCTACATTTTGGTGCGTGGTTTACCCCATGTATCTTGGCACTTCCTGACAGGGAAATCCTCTTCTTATCAAGCAGGAGGAGGGATCGGAATTCAATTGTACAATTCCTTCTTCCTTTTGGTCATTACCTTGGTGATTTCTTTTCCCCTCTCTCTTGGGGCTGGGATTTACCTCTCTGAATATGCAAAAAAAGGCCGCTTGACTAATTTGGTACGGACCTGTATCGAAATCTTGTCTTCTTTGCCATCTGTTGTAGTGGGTCTCTTTGGTTACTTGGTCTTTGTTGTCCAGTTCAAATATGGCTTTTCGATCATTTCAGGGGCCTTGGCCTTGACCGTCTTTAACCTCCCCCAGATGACCCGCAATATCGAAGATAGCTTGCAACACGTCCACCATACCCAACGTGAAGCGGGGCTTGCCCTAGGCCTGTCTCGCTGGGAAACGGTGATTCATGTCGTGGTTCCAGAGGCACTTCCAAGTATTGTGACTGGGGTCGTTTTGGCCTCAGGACGGATTTTTGGGGAAGCCGCTGCCCTGATCTATACAGCGGGTCAGTCAGCTCCAGCGCTTGACTGGTCTAACTGGAATATCTTTAGTGTGACCAGTCCGATTTCGATCTTCCGTCAAGCTGAAACCTTGGCTGTCCATATCTGGAAGGTCAATAGTGAAGGAACCATTCCAGACTCCATTGAAGTCTCAGCTGGTTCGGCCGCCGTTCTTTTGATCTTTATCTTGATCTTTAACTTTGGAGCACGCAAACTCGGAAGTTACCTCCATAAAAAACTAACATCTGCTTAAAGGAGAAGAAATGTCAAAATACAATTGGGATGAGAGACACATCATTACTTTTCCTGAAGAAAAGGTGGTCCTATCGACTAGAGATTTGCATGTCTATTATGGAAATAACGAATCCATCAAAGGCGTTGACATGCAGTTTGAAAAGAATAAAATTACAGCCTTGATTGGTCCTTCAGGGTCTGGGAAATCAACCTACCTTCGTAGTTTGAACCGGATGAATGATACCATTGATATTGCGCGTGTTACGGGTGAAATTTGGTATGAAGGCATCGATGTCAATCGTCCGGATATCAATGTTTATGAAATGCGCAAGCACATCGGGATGGTTTTCCAACGGCCAAATCCATTTGCCAAATCAATTTACAAAAACATTACCTTCCCGCATGAACGTGCTGGGGTGAAAGACAAGAAGGTCTTGGATGAATTGGTTGAAACCTCTTTGAAGCAGGCCGCTTTATGGGATCAGGTCAAAGATGACCTTCATAAATCTGCCTTAACCCTTTCAGGTGGTCAGCAGCAGCGACTCTGTATTGCGCGTGCCATCTCTGTGAAGCCAGACATCTTACTGATGGACGAACCTGCTTCAGCCTTAGACCCCATCGCAACGGCGCAATTGGAAGAAACCATGCTTGAGTTGAAAAAAGATTATACCATTGTCATTGTGACACACAGCATGCAACAGGCTGCCCGTGCGAGCGATTATACCGGCTTCTTCTACCTTGGAGACCTGATCGAGTATGACAAGACTTCGCATATTTTCCAAAATGCCAAATTGCAATCGACCAACGATTATGTGTCAGGTCACTTTGGATAAGGTAGGAGGACAAAAAGGAATATAAAATGACAGATCCAATTTTACAAGTCAAGGACTTGTCGGTGTATTACAACAAAAAGAAGGCCTTAAATAGTGTCTCCTTGGACTTTGCGTCAAAAGAGATTACAGCCTTAATCGGTCCATCAGGATCGGGAAAATCAACCCTATTAAAAGCCATCAATCGCATGGGAGACTTAAACTCTGAAGTGACGACGACTGGGACGGTACTTTACAATGGCCACAATATCTACGGTCCGCGGACAGATACTGTTGAGTTGCGCAAGGAAATCGGAATGGTCTTTCAACAGCCCAACCCCTTTCCCATGTCCATTTATGACAATGTCACTTATGGGTTGATGATCAATGGAATAAAGGACAAGGCGGTCTTAGATGAGGCAGTAGAAACCTCCCTCAAGCGTGCGTCTATTTGGGATGAGGTCAAGGATCGTTTACATGACTCAGCCATTGGCCTTTCTGGAGGCCAACAACAGCGGGTCTGTGTAGCGCGGGTCCTTGCGACCAGTCCGAAAATCATCCTGTTGGATGAGCCGACCTCAGCGCTAGACCCGATTTCAGCTGGTAAGATTGAGGAAACCCTCTATGGCCTAAAAGACCGCTATACCATGCTTTTGGTGACTCGTTCCATGCAGCAGGCGAGTCGTATTTCAGATAAAACAGCCTTTTTCTTAGGTGGCGATTTGATCGAGTACAATGATACCAATGAAATGTTCTTGAACCCAGCTAAGAAAGAAACAGAAGACTATGTCTCTGGAAAATTTGGATAGGAAGAAAAAGAAAATGCTACGAGTTCAATTTGAAGAAGATTTAGAAAAGTTGCATAACCAGTTTTATGCAATGGGAAACGAAGTGTTGAGCCAGATCAACCGTACAGTAAGAGCTTTTGTCACACATGACCGTGAATTGGCCCGTCAAGTCATCGAAGACGATGCCAAGATCAATGATTTTGAAGTGAAGTTGGAGCGCAAATCTTTTGAGATCATTGCCCTCCAACAGCCAGTCTCACAAGACCTTCGCGTCGTCATGACCGTCTTAAAAGCGGTATCTGACTTAGAGCGGATGGGTGACCATGCTGTTTCAATTGCCAAAGCAACGATTCGGATGAAAGGTGAAGTGCGCATTAAATCTGTTGAAGAAGAAATCAGCAAAATGGGACGTGAAGTCAAAGACTTTGTCGAAGCGACCCTTGATGTCTACCTCAAAGGCGATGTTGATTTGGCCTATACAGTTGCTTCACGTGATGAAGAAATTAATCATTTCTTTGAAAGCATTCAAGAATTGACGACAGAAGAAATTCGTAAAAATCCTGAGTCTATCTTGACCGGTCGTGATTACTTCCAAGTGATTAACTTCTTGGAACGCATCGGAGATTATGCAAAAAATATCTGTGAATGGGTTGTCTACTTTGAAACAGGTAAAATTGTAGAAATGTAAGAAAGACGAATCTTTGGGAATAGAAGAAAAGTGAATTGATTAAAAATCGTTGATTTCGACTCCCAAAGCCCCATTCTTTTAGCTCTCAGGCAGGCATTGTCATGCTTGTCTTTTCTTTTATCCCGACTTTGTGATAAAATAGTCCTATTAGGGCTTTTGATAGGAAAGCATCGAAATAAAAAGGAGGAAATTATGCAAGCAGTTGCACATTTTGTAGAAACATTCGTTCCAGAACATTATGACGTGTTTTTGGATTTAAGTCGTAAAACTAAGACCTTTAGTGGTCGTGTGGTGATCACAGGTCAAGCCAAGGCGGACAAGATCTCGCTTCACCAAAAAGATTTGACCATCGAAACAGTAGAAGTAGCTGGTCAAGCCCGTCCCTTTACGGTTGATGATGCCAATGAAGCGATTTACGTAGAATTAGTGGAAGCTGGTCAAGTAACAGTTACCTTGACTTATTCAGGTAAGATCACAGACAATATGACAGGGATTTACCCATCTTACTACAGCATTGATGGCGTGAAGAAGGAAGTCCTTTCTACCCAGTTTGAGAGCCATTTTGCGCGTGAAGCTTTTCCAAGTGTGGACGAGCCTGAAGCCAAAGCAACGTTTGATCTGTCTTTGAAATTTGACCAAGAAGAAGGTGAAATTGCCCTCTCAAATATGCCTGAAATTGATGTGGAAAACCGCAAAGAAACAGGTATCTGGAAATTTGCTACGACTCCACGGATGTCTTCTTACCTCCTTGCCTTTGCAGCTGGAGATCTTCAAGGTGTGACTGCCAAAACAAAAAATGGCACTCTCGTAGGTATCTATTCAACCAAAGCCCATCCTTTGAAAAACTTAGAATTTTCATTGGATATTGCCGTTCGTGTCATCGAATTTTATGAAGACTATTACGGCGTTAAGTACCCAATTCCTCAATCTCTTCACGTGGCGCTTCCAGACTTCTCTTCTGGAGCCATGGAAAACTGGGGCTTGGTGACTTACCGTGAAGTCTACCTCCTGGTCGATGAAAACTCAACTGCAGTTAGCCGTCAACAAGTTGCTCTTGTAGTCGCTCACGAATTGGCTCACCAATGGTTTGGTAACTTAGTAACCATGAAGTGGTGGGATGACCTCTGGTTGAACGAAAGTTTTGCCAACATGATGGAATATGTCTCTGTCAATGCTATCGACCCAAGCTGGAATATCTTTGAAGACTTCCAAACAAAAGGTGTTCCATTGGCCTTGAAACGCGATGCAACCGATGGGGTTCAATCTGTCCATGTGGAAGTGAAACACCCGGATGAAATCAATACTCTTTTTGACCCAGCCATCGTCTACGCGAAAGGTAGCCGTCTCATGCATATGCTCCGTCGTTGGTTAGGGGATGACGCATTCCGTAAAGGACTCAAAGCATACTTTGAAAAACACCAATACGGCAATACCATCGGTCGTGACCTTTGGAATGCCCTAGGTGATGCATCTGGTCGTGATGTAGCAGCCTTTATGGATTCTTGGTTGGAACAACCGGGTTATCCAGTCCTTACAGCAGTGGTAGAAAATGATACCTTGAAGATCAGCCAAAAACAATTCTTCATTGGGGAACATGAAGATCAAGGCCGTAAATGGGTTGTGCCATTGAACAGCAACTGGTCTGGTATTCCAGACACACTTGAAACAGAAACCCTTGAAATTCCAGGTTATGCTGCCCTTGCTGCTGCAAATAAAGAACCTCTTCGTTTCAATACGGAAAATACAGCCCACTACATTACTGATTATCAAGGAGAGCTCTTGGATGCGATTGTGGACAATATGGCTTCCTTGGATAACACCAGCAAGCTTCAAGTTGTACAAGAGCGCCGTCTCCTTGCAGAAAGTGGTGTTATCTCGTATGCAAGTCTCTTGCCAGTCATCGAGAAATTAACCCAAGAAAGTTCTTATTTGGTTGTATCTGCGGTTTCATCCATTCTTCAAGGGCTTAGCCTCTTTGTAGATGAAGGTTCTGAGGTCGAAGCAGCCTATAAAGCTTTGTTGGTAACTTTCAACCAATTCAACTTTGACCGCCTTGGTTTTGAACCAAAAGCTGGAGAAGCTGATGAGGATGAAATGGTTCGTCAATTGGTAATTGCCAATATGATCAAGGGGGATGATGTAAAAGCAAATGCTAAAGCCAGTGAAATCTTTGCAGCTCATGCAGACAATATTAGCAAGCTTCCAGCAGCCATTCGTTTGCAAATCTTGATTAACCAAATCAAACACCATGAAAGCAAAGAGTTGACTGATTTGTACTTGACGACTTATGCCCAAGCGACAGATGGCAACTTCAAGCGTCAATTGTCTACAGCTTTGGCTTATACAACCAATGCAGACACAGTTGAAAAGATTTTGACAGAGTGGAAGAACAAAGATGTTGTGAAACCACAAGACTTGGCAATGAGTTGGTATTTCACTTTCTTACATCATGACTTCACCCAAGAATCTGCCTGGACTTGGGCGCGTGAAAATTGGGAATGGGTCAAAGCAGCTCTTGGCGGAGACATGAGCTTTGACAAGTTTGTCATCTACCCAGCCAATACCTTCAAAACAGCAGATCGCTTAGCAGAATTCAAAGCTTTCTTTGAACCACAATTGTCTGATATGGCTATCAGCCGAAACATCAGCATGGGAATCAAGGAAATCGCAGCGCGTGTGGATTTGATTCAACGGGAAAAAGCAGCAGTAGAAGCCGCTATCCTTGCTACGAAATAAATGAAATAAATTTATAAAAGATGAGAGTGGGACAGAAATCGGTCATTCGTTAGAATTCGATTTCGTCGTCCCACCTCCGCACAGCTTCAACAGTCTGGGAGACTGTTGAAGGTTGCAGATAAAGGAAACATAGGGCATCTTTGAAGCTTTAAAAGCGAACAAAGACTTAGGATACTTGCTTCGCAAGTTCTATCCGCCACCTCAAAGCAGTGCTTTGAGCACTCAACCACTGCGTCTTGCTCTACAATCCAAAAACAAAAGATGAGGCTAGGACTTTTGTCCCAGCCTCATCTTTTGTTGTTCAATGAATCATTTGTATTGGATATCGAAGGAGAAGGATCATTCGTTTATTGGACTTGGTAAGAGAATCTCCGTTCGATAGTGGCCATTTTCTTTGAATCGCTTGATAGTTCCTTGGTATTCTTGTACTAGGGCATCAACGTTTCGTAAGCCCCAACCATCTCTTTGACGTGTTTTACGAGTCTCTTGTTCTTGTTCATTAAAGGTATTGTTGATCGAAATAAATAGGTTTTGTTGAAAATAACGTATATTCAGAGCCAATGTTCTCTCCGATTTATCAGTTAATCGAAGACAGGCTGAAATACTATTATCTAAACAATTTCCTAAAATAACAGCTAGAATATCAGGCTGAATAGATAATTCTTGAGGGACAAAGCAGTCAATTTCCAATTCAATTTCATCTTCCACATCGTGCAGTTTTTGATTCAGTAAAAAATTAATTGTTGGATTTTTGGAGTAAAAGGTTTGTTTTCCTGAAATACTATCGGTTAACGAGTGAAGATACTCTCTAGCCTCATCTGGATTTTCTTCTAGAAGTGCCAATAGAGTTAAATGTTTATTTTTTAAGTCATGCCGAAGACTTTGCAATCGTTGGTATTCCTCTTGAGACTGTTGTGTTTCTCTTAATTGGAATTGAAGCTGTTCTTTATCTAATTTATTTTGATAATAAGCGTGCTGTTGTTGAGAAAGATGTAAGGTAAAATAAAGTGAGGAAAATGACAATACAATAAGAGATAAGATTGAAATGACAGAAAGATAATCTGGTCCAAATACTTGCCCTTGAATAGCTGATACAGTAAAGGCAAAGATAATCGATAAAATCGGCACGATAAATTGATACAGCCAATTTCTTTTAGATGTTGCCATGCCAAACTTTTGATGTGTTCGAAATAACTGTCGAAGAACAAGTGTTATGATGGTTGAAAAAAGAAAACTGATGACAAGGTAACCACTAATCATTCCTAAATTTTTTGATACTTTTGACAGTGGAAGAAAAAGCTGGATAGCTTGATTGAGGACAGCTCCTGCTAATAATGTCAGGCTTGTCTGTAAGAATATCCAAAAGGAAGAATCACGAAAGGAGTAGCCAAAATAGAGTCCTACAAGAGAGGATTCTAACATACTAAGAAAGAGATTGCTCACTAAAAAAACGCGACTTTCTAAAAAAACAAACACAAGAGCAACATGAAAAAGAAAGAAACAACAAAGGACTAAAAGGGTTTCTTTTGAATGTTTATTTTTGGATATTGGCCTATAAAATAAAACAGTTGCCAGAAATAAGTCGAACAAGATACTAATGATCCGTAATCCTATTAGCATTAGAAATTCCTTTCACTGAGGTAGTTATAGTATTTTTCTTTAAAAGAAGACTGGAACTTACGACTGATTGGAAGTGAATGCTCCTCGGTTCCATTTAGCAAAATAGTCACTGTTTTCGCATCGAAATCTTTGATATATTTGGGATTTACAATATAAGAAGCATGAATTTGAATAAAATAATCAGGTAGTTTATCTAAAATGTCTTGAGTTTTGAGTAAGGACTTATAGGTATCTGCTAGCGTGTAAATAAAAACGGAACGCTTATCCTTCTCAAAATAGGTAATGTCACTTAACGGAATAGAGTAACTTTGTTTTCCAAATGAGAAGTTAAAGATGGTTTGACCTAAATCTAAATAACGTAAAACTCTGTCTACTACCTTATTTAGCCTTTGAGGTTCAATTGGTTTTACTAAGTAATCAAAAGTCTGTACTTCAAAAACTTGTTCCATATAATCACGATAGCTAGTCACAAAAATAATGGGGATAAAAGGATTGAACTGACGAATTTCACGTGCAAGGTCAATTCCAGTAATTTGTGGCATATCAATATCCAAAAAAACACAATGAGTATCCCTTGTTAACTGCTCTAGCATTTTTTGTGGATTGGTATATACTTTTGTTTCTACAGGAACCTTGTCGTAAGAAAGTAAACACTGTTCTAACTGACTAGCATCTCTAGTTGAGTCATCACAAATAACGACGTTTAACATAAGTCCCCCTTATCAAATTGAGTTGGCTAATTATGACACTAAAATGGTAAATCATGACGTAAACCATGGAAAGTCATATGTTTATTATACAATAATCTTATCAAAAATGAAGGAAGCTGGGAAAATCTTCTCAGATCTGAGTGATGAGATGAAGACATTTGCGACACTGACTATTAGAGATTTGACAAAATCATTCGATAAGCAACATTTTGCTAATAATCATATTTCCTTAGAAATAGAAGCGGCTAAAATTACAGCCTTTTTAGGACACAATGGTGCTGGTAAGTCCACCCTCTTAAATCAAATGATTGGTTTTACCAAACCTGATCGAGGAGACGTTTGCTATGGAGATATTTCTTTTGTTCAAAATCGTAAACAAGCTCGTTCGATGATGAGCTATATGTCGCAACAGTATGCACCACTTGAGAAATTGACGGTGGAACAAAATTTAGAAATGCTTGGAAGAATGAGAGGATTAAATACCTTAGATTTACAAAGAGAACTTGACCAACTCCTAACTGATTTAGAAATTAAAGAATATCGGAGAAAACAAGGAAAGGACCTTTCAGGTGGTTTAAAGCGCCTGACCTCTTTTGCAATGGCTTTAATTGGATCTCCGACCATCATTCTTCTTGATGAGCCGACGAACGATGTTGATCCAATACGTCGTGAAAAACAATGGCAATTATTACAGAAGCTAGCGCATAAAGGTCGTACCATTATTATCGTGACGCATAATCTCTTAGAAGTTGAAAAATATGCTGACAACTATGCCTTATTTAACCATGGGAAGTTAATCAAATCAGGACCAGTTCAGCAAATAACCTATCAAAAACAGTATCAAATATCTTTTGAGTTTAGGAATGAAGATAGCTTAGCTCTGTTCCAAGATTACACCATTATCAACGGTTCGATTTGCCAGATTGAAATAGAAGAGAAGGAGTTAACGAGACTGCTACCAAAAATCACACAGGAATTGGATCGAAAGAATATTTTTAATCTGTCACTTACTCAGAAAAACATATCCATTTCAGATCTTTATAGAGAGGAGTTGACAAACTGATATGACTCAATTTTTTTACTTACTTCGTTGGAACTATCTTCGTCAAAAAGATCTATTTCTACTCTTTACGCTAGCTCAGGTTCTGTTATCCATTTCACTTCTTTTTGGTTATCCACTAGTGATCGGTGAGATTGATACGACAGCTGCCTACTATCTCTCTTCTGGTTCGGTTCTGATAGGAATTATTTCTATTGGCTGTACTATCTCATCACCTGTTATAGCAAATGCGAAGTCAGAAGGACATGTAGACTATGTACGAGCCCTTCCAATACCTCGAATTCTAATTTCCTTAGCAGATCTTTGGATGTGGATGATTGCTATTTTACCTGGAGTGTTCATATCTGTTATACTGGGCTATTTTCGTTTTTCTGTCCTCTTAAATGTATCTATTCTGGCTGTTTTCATCCTATTTCTTATCTGTCTTACAATGATCAGTCTTGGATTTGCCATTGCTTATACTTTTTCTCCCAATATTGTCACGTTGATGTCTCAGTTGATTCTTATGATCGGTTTGATGTTTTCACCAATCATGTACCCTGCAAGTCGTCTTCCAGATTGGATAAACCATCTCTACCATATTCTTCCTTTTGTACCTTCTGTTAATCTTCTTCGAGCTTGCCTTTATGGCCGTGACAACATCTCATTGTTTGACTTAACTATTCTGATCATCTGGATTTTGTTAACACAGCTACTGATTTTGAGAGTTCTTTATAAGGAAAAATAAAGAAAGGAGGGTAGATAGAAGGTTCTTCTACGAAACAGTAATCCATTTAAAAGGAGTTCAATTGAAGAGATATCCCTACAACAAAAAGCAACAACTGTGTTCAGATGTTGCTTATTTTAGTATATTCGTACCCTTGATATCTTAATTAAAATACCAGTGGTGTTTGAGGCTGGCAAAAATCGCCTTGCTGGTAATAGTGATAATGATGATTTTGATTAAGTCAGCAAGGATAAATGGAGCTACGACCTTTACATAGGATGTTTGAATACCGAATCCTGTCACAAGCATGAAACCGATGAGTCCGGAAATAAAGAGAAGAACACTACTAAATAAATTAGCAAGGAAAATGGTTACGACGCTGGATTTGGCATTGGTAAACAAAGACGTGAGCAAGGCACGAAATGGGAAGAACAAGAGAAAACCAGCAGTAGGTCCAATGAAACTTTGGGCACCGCCGGAACCACCTGCAAACACTGGGAATCCGAAGAAACCTAAAAGCAGATAAAGGCAGACAGCAGTAAAAGCATGGCTGGGTTTATAGATCGTCCCGATGAGTCCAATAATCAATGTCTGAAGGGTCAATGGAACAGGCCCAAAAGGAACGGTGAATTGAGATAAAACGCAAATCATTGCGGTACCGATTGCAATTAAGACTAAAGGAAATGCTTTTTTCATAACAGTTAACCTCTTTATATTTTATGGTAACTATTTTATCTCAGTTAGAATGTTTTGTCAACCAATAAATAAAAGTTTAGATTTGTTTAAGCTATTCTTTAGGAAGGCTTAAGGATTCTTCAGTATAATCGCCTTACTAAAGGATCGAGCTCCCTTTAAATTTTAAAAGACAAGTACTTGTACAAAAAGATAAAGGTAAAAAAATGAATCAAAAAGATAAGAAACAAGTATTCGAAACGCAAGAATCCAAAGAAAAAATGGTTGTTCTAAAACGCAGTTCCAAATGGTGGATCAAAACAGCAGCAATTGGAGGCTTGCTCGTCGGTGCTGGTAGCGGCTTTGGAATCGGAGTTATTACCTCACAATCCCTTGGTCAGCAACAACTGTCACAAGCCGTCCAAACGAATCAAAACCAAGGGTCCAATCAGCAACAAAATAGTCAAAATGGCCATGCTTCACAAGGAAACCAGCAAAATGGTGGCCCACAGGATGGTGGTCCTCAAGGTGGTGGTCAAGGACAAGGTGGCCCACAATGTGGCGGACCTGGTCAGATGCCACGAGAAGGCAATGGTGGCCCTCAAGGGAATGGTCCAGAAAATGGCATGAATCAATCTGGCGGACAAGAAGGGAACCAGGGTTCCTCTAAAAAGTCCAATAAGAAGAATTCAAAAAATAAAAACAAGACGAGTGATAGTCAAAGTAACAAAGAAAACACGACAAACTCATAGAATAAGCCTTCCTCAGGCAGTCTGAATTTGATCATCAAACCAGGTTCTAACTATAGGAAATGAAGGCAAGTCGTGTTATAATAGTTTGGAATAGATTAGAAAGACTCACTCAAGAAAGAGAAGAGGAAAGGACAATGATTAAAATTCTATTGGTCGAAGACGACCTTGGTTTATCCAATTCAGTATTTGATTTTTTAGATGACTTCGCGGATGTCATGCAGGTTTTTGATGGTGAAGAAGGTCTTTATGAGGCTGAAAGCGGCATCTATGACTTGATTCTGCTGGACCTCATGTTACAGGAAAAAGACGGCTTCCATGTCTTGAAAGAACTGCGTGAAAAAGGCGTGACGACTCCTGTCTTGATTATGACAGCCAAAGAAAGTCTGGATGACAAAGGACATGGTTTTGAGCTAGGAGCAGACGATTACCTCACCAAGCCTTTCTATCTTGAAGAGCTTAAGATGCGGATCCAAGCTCTCTTGAAGCGCTCAGGTAAGGTCAATGAAAACACCCTCAATTATGGCAATTTGAAGGTGGATTTATCTACCAATTCGACTTATATCGATGACAAAGAAGTTGAATTACTAGGTAAAGAGTTTGATCTTTTAGTTTACTTCCTTCAAAACCAAAATGTCATTCTTCCTAAAACCCAAATTTTCGACCGTTTGTGGGGGTTTGATAGCGATACAACCATTTCTGTTGTCGAAGTGTATGTATCAAAAATCCGTAAGAAATTAAAAGGAACGGATTTCGTAGAAAACTTACAAACATTGCGTAGTGTGGGGTATATCTTAAAAGATGCTAACAAGGATTAAGAAAACAGTCGGAGAAGATGACTTTTCCTATTTCATCCGCTATTTTGGCCTTTTTACCTTGATTTTCTCAGCCATGACCTTGATCATTATTCAGGTCATGCGCTCGAGCCTTTATACGACGGTCGATGAGAACCTCAAAACTCTTAGCCAAGATCCTTATTCGATTGTGGCCATTGCCAATCGCGACCAGAGGCAATCGGGTACCAAGCCAAATGATAAAGAAAACGATGTTGTGGATGTCCCAAATCATGACAAGTCAGAGCCCAAAGGAGATGTCACCTCCAATACAACGGTCGTTCTTCTCAATAAAAAATATGAAAATCTGACAACCGGAAATGGTTTTCTAAACCTCAAATCAGTAACATTTGGACGCAAACTGCTCAATAAGGTTTCACAGCTCCGGATTACCAATAGCTATGGTAAAAAAGAAAGTTACCGGGCCTATATGACGGATCTGGGCTTATCAGATGGTGATGATAGTGATGTCAAATACGCGGTCATCATGACCAATATTAGCCAGTTGGAGCAGACGAGCGAAAAGAATGAGAGCCAAATTGCCCTCGTTATGATCTGCTTCTGGGGGATTTCACTGTTTGCAAGTCTCTTTCTGGCTCGTCTTAGTGTCAAGCCACTTCTTGAGAGCATGCAAAAGCAAAAAGCCTTTGTGGAAAATGCCTCACATGAATTGCGGACGCCCCTTGCAGTTCTACAAAATCGTTTAGAAACACTTTTTAGAAAACCAGAAGCAACCATTATGGAATCGAGCGAGAGCATTGCCTCAAGTCTAGATGAGGTCCGAAATATGAAGCTCTTGACCACCAACCTGCTCAACATTGCCCGAAGGGATGATGGCTTGAAGCCAGAGATCGATGAGATTGACCCTAGCTTCTTTGATCAGACCTTCTCAAATTTTGAGATTATCGCAGAAGAAAATGCCAAGGTCTTTCGAGGCGAGAACCGAGTCGACAAGATCATTTCATCAGATAAAATCCTGCTCAAGCAGTTGATGACCATCTTGTACGATAATGCCTTGAAATATACAGATGAGGATGGTGAAATTGGCTTTAAAGTTCAATTGAAGGACAAAAATCTCCTTATCAAAGTCCTGGATAATGGACCTGGTATTCCCGATGAAGACAAAAAGCGGATTTTTGATCGCTTTTATCGGGTGGACAAGGCTAGAACCCGTCAAAAAGGTGGATTTGGCCTAGGCTTATCGCTTGCCAAACAAATTGTAGAAGCCTTTAAAGGAAACATTCAAGTCAGAGATAACAAACCAAGAGGAACCATCTTTGAAGTGAAATTATCTACAAAAACGGAAAGTCGTAAAAGAAATCGAAAAGAGGAAAAATAATGAGTTCAAAAATGTTGCATACCTGCCTACGTGTTGAAAATTTAGAAAAATCCATCGCTTTTTACCAAGATGCCTTTGGTTTTGAAGAAAAACGACGGAAAGATTTTCCAGACTACAAATTTACCATTGTGTATTTGGCCTTGCCTGGAGATGACTACGAATTGGAATTGACCTACAATTATGACCATGGACCTTATGTCATCGGTGATGGCTATGCACACGTAGCATTGAGCACACCAGATCTAGAAGGCTTGCATGCTGAGCACAAATCCAAAGGCTATGAAGTAACGGATCCGAAAGGCCTACCTGGTAATCCCCCAAATTATTATTTTGTGGTAGATCCAGACGGATACAAAGTCGAAGTAATCCGTGAAAAATAAAAAGGTTGAATAGAAAAGGGAGAGTGGGACAGAAATCGGTCATTCGTTAGAATTCGAACCTCCGCACAGTTGAGTAGGGCTGTAAAAGCTATGAAATCAGCCTAGTAGAGCCCACTAAACCACTGCGTCTTGCTCGACAATCCAAAAACAATTGAGAGGCTTAGACTTTTGTCCCAGCCTCACCTTTTTGATGTTTACCCGTATAAAAAAGAAATGTTTTTTGGAAAGAAATTTGCTATAATAAAGTTATGAGATTAAAGCCTGTAAGAACCATATTATTAGTCATCGTGAATCTCCTTTTACTCTCTATCCTTTTTATTGGATACCGTAAAATCCAAACCATTCGCGAAAATAAAGCCTATCAAGACCAATTTTCGAAAGTGGTACAGTTAGAAGGAGATACAGAAAAAGGGAAAAAAGCACAAGTCAAAGAAGGGATTTTAGGAACGTCCTATGTGACGGCCTATTTTCCTACAAGAGATGGGCAACCCATCACTGTCATTAAAGACAAGATATCAGAAGACCTCAAACGCTTGGGATCGGACGAAAAAACCAAGAAGCCAGAGCATCTGACTTTCTACCATAGTGAAGAAATAGAAGCTCCCTTTGTTGGCTACCATCCGATTCAGATTAAACGAGCGGAATACCAGTATAAAAAGGGCCAATTCATCAAAGATGAAACTGTGAAATTGCCTTTATTCTATTTAGATGATGAGGATAATCCTTTGACTTTGACGGAGGTATTCGCTGATCCAGATGGAGCAAAGCAGATTTTCTTAAACGAATTGAAAACCAATCTTTCGTTTCGTCAGCTAGATGAGGCCAGTATTGATCAAATGGTGGCGCATTTTTCAGAAATGGATTTGAGCCAGTGGACTTTCCAGTATGAAAAGGGAAATTTCATCATTTCGTTTCCATCTAAGGTTAAGGGGGATGATACCTTCAAGGTTCCACTTTCCAAATTCTATGATGTGATCGATACCGATCGCCTGCTTCCTGAAGATCTTGAATCGTACCAATCCTATATTGAAGAGCGCCGTCAAAAGATGATCGCTTTGACCTTTGATGATGGGCCAGATCCCAAGACGACACCACAAGCTCTCTCCATCCTTAAGAAGTACAATGCCAAGGCAACCTTTTTTATGGTTGGTAAAAATGTCGACGCTTATCCAAATATCGCTAAGCAAGTCCGTAAAGAAGGTCACCAAATTGGGAACCATACCTGGGACCACCCGCAATTACCGAAATTGAGTTTGAGTGATGCGAAAAAGGAGATTTTGGATACGCAAGAAGCGATTCAAAAAGCGACAGGTGTGCAAACCAAGATTACCCGTCCACCGTATGGAGCGATCAATAACGCCATCCAATATGGCATAGACCAGTCCTTCATCATGTGGGATGTGGATAGTTTAGACTGGAAGAACCACAATACAGCTTCCATTCTCAATGAAGTGAAGAAAGAAGTCAAACCAGGTTCGATCATTCTCATGCATGATGTTCACCAGACCACGATTGATGCTTTGCCGACGGTTCTAGATTACCTCAAAGAACAAGGCTACACCTTTGTTACGGTGGATGAATTGTTGAATTACCAACTTGAAAGTCATCGCATTTACTACAATCGAAATTAAGCAAAAATCCTCTGCTGGAAATGGCAGAGGATTTTGTTAGTCATTGAGATAGAGTTGGGAATTTTTCAGGACAATCTCTCGGATAGAAGCGTACTTTTTCAAGGTTTTGAGTTCTTCTGGGTGGGTGATAAAGGTGATCACATAGCCATCACGCCCCATTCGACCTGTTCGACCGGCGCGGTGGGTATAGGTCTCTACATCACGGGGGATATCGTAGTTAATCACACATTCAAGATGTTCAATATCGATTCCACGAGCGACCAAATCGGTGGCCAGTAAGAGGGTTAGCTGGTGGTCCTTAAAGCGTTCTAGGATGACCTTACGGTACTTGACATTGACATCACTAGCGAGCGACACGGCCTCTACACCCCGGTATTGCAGCTTTTCTTCTGCACTTCCTAGATCAGATAGGCTGTTGAAGAAGGCAAGACCACGAAAGTCTTCGACGTGGGCGAGTTTGCGAAGGAGTTCGACCTTGTCACGCTGATCCACTTGCATATAAAAATGATGAATATTGTCTAAGCTAACTCCCTCAACCGTCATTTGGATGGTATTTTCTTCTAATTGGTCTGGATCGACCTTAGCTGTCGCGCTCATATAGATATATTGGTGATCACGAGGAGCATAGTGACTGATTTTATCGACAAAATGGTACTGAGAGTCGCTCAGTAACTGGTCAAATTCATCTAAAATGATGGTCTCCACATTCATCATTTTAATTTTTTTCAGTTTGATCAGTTCAAAGACCCGACCAGGAGTACCGACTAAGATTTCAGGTCCCTTTTTCAGACGCTCAATTTGGCGTTTTTGACTAGATCCGGACAAGAAGAGCTGTGACTGCAGGCCGAGTGGTTCAGCCCATTGCTTGGTCACATCAAAAATTTGTCCTGCCAACTCGGTATTTGGAGCCAAAATCAAGAGTTGTTGAGCTTTTCGGGGTTTGAGCTTCAGTAAGCTCGGAAAGAGATAGGCAAGGGTCTTTCCAGTACCAGTCGGACTGATTCCTAAGACATTCTCCCCTTCATAGATGGGAGAAAAGATCTGCTCCTGAATGTCAGTGAAGGTATTAAAACCAAGTGTTTCTAGCTGGTCTAACCAGCTTTTGGGGAAATGTTCTTTCATTCTTTTTCATCCTTAAATTGAATTCCAGCGCTTTGACGCATCTGGTAGAGGGTTTTATGGACCAGCTCTGCAGTTTGTAACCATTCGAGATAAGCAGTCTCTTTGTGACCAGCCATGGCATGGGCAAAGGCTTCCGCCTCTTCTTGCATTACGTGAGTACATGGCTCAATAGGAAGATCGATGACCTCTCCAGAATGGCTGACGAAGCTGGCCTGGTTGATAGCTGCTACAGCATTTAGAGTCAGGGTTCCATTTTTGGTATAGATTTCAGCTGGTAGATGACTAGTGATGTTTTTCCCCGCCTGAATGGCAACCTGAAACTCTGGATAAATGAGGATACCTTGCCCATAGAGGTCAATGGAGTTCGGTAAGTGTTGAGCCGTGTAGTGGCTTGAGACTGGCCCTCCAAAGAAACCAATCGCTAGGTAGAGGCAGTAGACTCCAAGATCCATCAAGGCACCACCGGAATAGACATCTGAGAAAATATTCGGCATCTCACCAGCAAGAAGGGCAGGTAACTTGGAAGAATATTTGGCAAAGGTAAAGTTAGCACCTAAAGTTTCTTGACCAGATAGAAAGTCTTTAATGACTTGAAAGGCTGCTTCTTGGTAATTTCTGGCAGCTTCAAAGAGATAGACCTGATGTTCTCTAGCCAGCTTCACCAGTTCCTTCCATTCAGAAGGACTCGTCACCGCTGGTTTTTCAATGATGACATGCTTTTTGGCTAGAATAGCAAGCTTGGCCTGAGAAAAATGAAGGGCGTTAGGACTCGCAATGTAGACGACATCTAAATCACTATCTAAGAAGTCCACCAAGTCCGTGTAGCAAGAAATAGAATCATAAGGTTCACAAAAGTCTTGAGCAGTTTCTAAACGCCTTGAATACACCGCCTGTAAGCCATAGCGCCCAGTCAAGTGCGCTGCCTTAATAAATTCCTGTGAAATCCAACTCGTTCCAATAATTCCAAGCTTTAACATAAAGTATCCTTCCGTCATCAATTCACTCTATTATACCATGAAAAGGGGGAGGGGCGGGATGAAAAATGCTAGGGATTATGAGAGTTTTTTGTTACAATAGAAAGTGAATAAGTCAAGGAGTAAGCAATGACCCTATCAGTTGTAGTCCCATGTTTTAACGAAGAAGAATCGATTCCATTATTTTATCGAGAAATGGAACGTGTTCGGGTGGAGATGGGAGAAAAGTTTGAATATATTTTTATAAACGATGGCTCTTCCGATAGTACGCTATCTGTACTTCGAAAGTTACATGTTACGGATTCAAATGTGCATTACCTTTCTTTTTCTCGGAATTTCGGAAAAGAAGCAGCACTCTATGCTGGACTTGAGCGTGCGAGTGGTGAATTCGTGACCGTCATGGATGTAGATCTACAGGACCCTCCAGAGTTACTGGTTCAAATGAAGCAAAAATTGGATGAAAACTCAGAATTGGACTGTGTCGGAACCCGACGAGTAACCCGTGATGGTGAACCGCCGATTCGCTCATTCTTTGCACGGATGTTTTATAAATTGATCAACCATATTAGCCAAGTGGAAATGGTCGATGGAGCGCGTGATTTCCGTTTGATGCGCCGTCCAATGGTCGATGCAATTCTAGAGTTATCAGAATACAATCGCTTTTCAAAAGGAATTTTTGCCTGGGTAGGATTTGAAACAGAATACCTAGAATACAAAAATGTTGAGCGCGTGGCAGGAGAGACGTCTTGGAATTTTTGGTCTCTCTTTAAATACTCGATTGAAGGGATCGTTAACTTCTCAGATGCCCCACTAAACATTGCCTTTATTGGTGGACTGTTATCTTGGATCTTGGCCTTTATCATGGTGATTCTGATCGTAATCCGTACCTTAGTATTTGGGGATCCCACTTCTGGATGGCCATCTCTCATGACAGTGATTCTTTTCCTAGGAGGGTTCCAATTACTAACCATAGGGATTTTAGGGAAATATGTTGGTAAGATTTTTATGGAAACTAAGAAACGGCCAGTTTATGTAGTGAAAGAGAAAAGTGAGTAAAAAGCAGAAAACTTCTGCTTTTTTTGCTATAATGATAGAGAAAAAGCATTTGAAAGGACTTTACCATGATTTTAATTACAGGTGCAAATGGTCAACTTGGAACTGAACTTCGTCACCTTCTTGACGAACGCAACGAAGAATATGTAGCTGTAGATGTAGCTGAAATGGACATCACAAACGCAGAGAAAGTAGATGAGGTATTTGCGGAAGTAACACCAACCTTGGTATACCACTGTGCTGCTTACACAGCTGTTGATGCTGCTGAAGATGAAGGAAAAGAGTTGGACTATGCCATCAACGTGACTGGTACGGAAAATGTAGCAAAAGCGTCTGAAAAACACGGTGCAACTTTGGTCTATATCTCAACAGACTATGTGTTTGATGGGAAAAAACCAGTGGGACAAGAATGGGAAGTAGATGATCAACCAGATCCCCAAACAGAGTACGGTCGTACCAAGCGTATGGGAGAAGAATTAGTTGAGAAGTATGTTTCTAACTTCTATATTATCCGTACTGCTTGGGTCTTCGGGAACTACGGTAAGAACTTTGTCTTCACCATGCAAAACCTTGCCAGGACTCACAAGACACTTACAGTCGTCAACGATCAACATGGTCGTCCAACCTGGACTCGTACTCTTGCAGAGTTTATGACTTATTTGGCTGAAAACCGGAAGGAACACGGTTACTATCACCTGTCAAATGATGCAGCAGAAGATACAACTTGGTACGACTTTGCGGTTGAAATTCTCAAAGATACAGATGTAGAAGTGAAGCCAGTGGATTCAAGTCAATTCCCAGCTAAGGCGAAACGACCACTTAACTCAACAATGAGCTTGGCTAAGGCTAAGGCTACAGGATTTGTCATCCCAACATGGCAAGATGCTTTGAAAGAGTTTTACAAACAGGAAGTGAAATAATGACACGAAAAAGAGTGCTATTATGTAGCTTGTTACTCAGTCTTTTATATGTCATTCCGATTGCTGTTTTCGATAAGTAATATTATGGTTATTGACAGCAAGGGGGATAAGAAGGATTTTGCAGGTTTATTGTTTGCTACCTTGTATACTTTTTCCTTGTATAGATTAGATAACATTGTTATCCGGTTTGCAACAGGTAAGTTTATCGCCTATGCCTTTATACCACTGGTTTTCTATGGTCTTTTTGTTATTTTAAAAGGAGATTATAGAAAGTGGTATATTTTGAGCATTGGAATGTCTCTGATAGCCTACTCTCACTTAATCTCATTGCTTCTTACAGGTTTATTGGTTGGTTTTATTTTTATAACAACCTTTGGATTTGTGAATAGTAAGAAGGAGAGATTAGTAAGCTTCATCGTGGCGGTGCTATCTACGATTTCTATTTTCGCTTTTCAATTAGTTCTAATGGGAGAACAGACCTTATCGAATGCAATCGTGAAGCCACAAGGAGTAAGTTTAAATGCGACTGCGCATTCTCTTAAGGATTTATTATTAAATCTCAATTTTGATAATAACTATACGCTTCCTGGATTTCTGATTATTATTTGTTTACTAGTCTCGCTTATAGGAGTGTTTAGGTTACAAAAATATGATGTGCTTATTTTTATTTTGACACTTATCCTTATAATTCTTGAAAGTCCATTAATACATTGGCCCGAAAATAGTGAACATGTAGTGTCCTCAATACAGTTTATTTGGCGCCTAAATAACTTTATTACTCTATTCACTGCTTATTTGGCAAGTAAAGTCTTTGTTAGTTTTACATTAAGAAAAGAGTACTTAATTGCAGTTTTGATTGGTGTAATCGGTTTGACGACATTTTTCACGGTGTCACAAGCAAGAAAAACGGTTGAGGGCCCACAAACATCTTTTAACAATATGCCCAAAGAAGAACTTCTTTCTGTTGTTACCAATGGAGATTATCATGCTACAGACTATATGTTAAAAACTGATGGTAGTATTTCTGATTATGATGCTTTTCAAAGAAAACTACGACATGAGGTCATAAATCTTCAGAATAATCAGGTGGTTAAAGCAAAGATGTCTGTTTCTTCCTTGAAAACCAATTTTGAAGTTATTAGTGATAAAAATTTAACTGTTAGTTTACCTGTTTATGCTTATAAAGGTGTAGCAGTTGATTTGGATGGTCAAAAAATAGGATTTAAAAAAGCTCCTGATTCAGGTGTCGAACTGGTAATACCCAAAGGAAAACATCAAATAGCAGTTTCATATCAATATACTGTTATAGCGAAAAGTTTTTTTGTGATTTCTATGTTATCTGTCTTAACAGTAATATTGTATGGTGGATATACTTATCGAAGTGAATTAATAAATTCTAAAAAGAGAGAACAGTTGTAATAATGCTGTTCTCTCTTTTTTCATTGAGAATATGATATAATTAGTGGAATATATGTGTCGAAAGAGAGTGAAAATAGTTGAAAAAAGTATCTGCCCAAAAGGTTTTCTTTTGGAATATTTTAGGAAGTATGTCTTCAGCAGCTGTTTCTGTTATACTTCTTTTTATTGTTACACGCGCCTTGAATAGTGTCTCGGCAGATATTTATAGTTTTGCCTATGCGATTGCAAACCTATTTGTTATTGTTGCTAGTTTTCAAGTCAGAGACTTTCAAGCAACAGATATAAGAGAAAAGTATTCTTTTGATACCTATTTTGTTACGAGGATCATTTCTAATATTGCAATGGTTCTTCTTCTAGTGGCTTATCTAATCTTTAATCCAAACACGCATTCGAATGTTGGAATCATATTTTGGGTTTCGTTTTTCCGAGTTAGCGAAGCCCTATCAGATGTTTTTCAAGGATTGTTTCAGCAGCAGGAACGTTTGGATATTGCTGGGAAGTCTCTTTTCCTGAGAAATACTATCTCAACAATTGTATTGGCTTTAACTTTAGTTATCTCTAAAAATCTATTGTGGTCAGTGATTGCACAAACAATCAGTTCATTCGTATTTATCGCTCTATTTGACTATCCTAATTCAAAAGTTTTCCATAGATTGAATCCTTTAAGTGTTAAGCCTGGTAATATCATTAGTGTATTGAAAGATTGTTTGCCTTTATTTATTAATGCTTTTTTGCTGGTTTCAATTTATAACCAACCTAAATATGCATTGAATGATATTTTTAACCAAGGACTAATTGGTAACGGTGTTCAGAGGGATTTTAGTATTTTATTCACACCCATTTTTGCCATGAATCTGATGATTGTGTTTCTAAGACCAATGATTACCCAACTTGCAGTTTTTTTGGAAGAAAAGAAGATTTCGCATTTTATAACTTACAAGAATAATCTCTTCAAGATTTTACTTGGTACGTGTACCTTCATTTTTCTTGTTGGTGCTTTTATAGCGATTCCAGTACTGGATATTGTATATGGAACTCATCTAAAACAGTACCAAACTAGTTTTGTAGTTTTGTTATTAGGTGGGATTGCAAGTACCTTTTCAACAGTATGTGATAATATCTTGACGATATTTAGAAAGCAGCATTTTTTAGTGATATCATTTGTCGTAGGTTACACTGTATCACTCTTAACGGCTAAGCCTTTAGTTTCTAAATTTGAAATCTTTGGAGCCTCTCTATCATTTCTTTGTGCGATGATAGCATGGTTACTGACATCTCTAGTAATTTATTTTATAACGAATCCATATACAATTTTTAGGAAGAAAAATTAAAATGAAATTTTCAATTGTGGTAGCTGCTTATAACGTGGCAGAGTATTTAGAAGAATGTGTAGATAGTCTTGCAAATCAAAATTTCCCTAATTCTGAATATGAAGTTGTTATTGTTGATGATGGTTCTACAGATGGTCAAACTGGAAATCTTTGCGATCAATTAACCTCTAAATATGAAGTTGTTAGAACTATTCATCAAGAAAATGGTGGCTTATCTTCAGCAAGAAATACTGGTATCAAAGAATCTAAGGGAGATTATTTATTATTTGTTGATGGGGACGACTTTTGGAGTAATCCAGAATTTCTTCATACACTATCGGAAAATATTGAAAACTATCAAAGTGATGTCATCGTATTTTCTTATAATAAATATTACGGATCAGATGATAGTGTTAAAGTTAGTTTCGATTTTATTCCTAATCAAGGTGATATCAATGATGAATTGGCTGAATTAGTTAAAAATGAAGTTTTAACTGCACCAGCGTGGAATAAATGTGTGAGGAAAAATCTGTTTAAACAAGGTTTGGATTTTCCTATTGGCTTTTTATCTGAGGACTGTTTATATTGCGCAGACCTATTAAAATTACTATCTTCTTATTCGATTTTGAATGTAGACTGTTATCAATATAGACAGAATCGCTTAGGAAGTATTACCAATATCATTAAGGAGCAAAATGTAATTGATATTTTAAAGAGCATTGAAATTGGTTTAACTGACATTGACAAATTGAGTTCTAATGTTAAGGATGCATTGAATATTTATTTTGCGATTTCTTATATTTCAATCCTACCTTTTGTTAATCAATATTCTAGTCATCCTGAGATTCAACGTTTACTTAGAGATTATAAGTTTCTTCTTAAATTTTCAAATGAAATAAAAAATAAATTCTTTAAATACACTGGATTACTAACTAGATTATTTGGAGTGAATTTATCAATTAAGATATTCCCACACCTAATGAAATTATATAAAAAGTTTTAATGTGTAACAGTAAAATAATTAGAAAGTATCATATGTCTAATCCAATCGTTTCCGTAGTTATACCTGTATATAATGCTCAAGAGGGTATTAAACAGTGCTTAGATTCACTCTTAAACCAAACATTTAAAGATTATGAGATTATTCTTTTGAATGATGGGTCTACAGATAACACCTTAGAAGTTATAAAAAGTTATGCTTCTATAAATGACTGTATCAGGGTTATTGATAAGGAAAACGAGGGAGTTGCTAAAACTAGAAATAAAGGCATACACCTCGCTAAAGGTGAGTATATCGTCTTTATTGATAATGATGACTTTGTTGATTCTGATTATTTAGAGCGTTTTTATAATGCAATAGATCAAGAACAACTAGATATTGTTCTTGGTGGCTATAAGCGTGTTAATCAGGACTTGAAGACACTTTTCAAGCAAGACCTCACACAGTCTGAATGGTCTAAATATATTATAGTTGCACCTTGGGCACGTATCTATCGAACTTCATTTTTAATCGATAATGAGATTGAGTTTTTTGATTATCCAATTGGTGAGGATGTTATTTTTACGTTATCAGCTTACAACTTAACGGAAAAGATAAAAATAATTGATTATAATGGCTACAATTGGTATTTTAACGAGAAAAGTATTTCAAATACATCACAAAGAGGTTTTAATCCGAATATAGATATTGTGTACTTCTTGAGCCATCTACTTCAAGTTGCTGGTGATTCAAAATATATTCGTTATTTTATCAAACGCTACTATATTTGGTATTTACTTTTTTCTGGGAGAGCAGCTTCTAGCTCATCATTTATGGATCAATATAGAAAAATTAAGCAGTGGATTTCTAAAGAAAATATAGATTCAAGTTTAACCCCCTTATCATCGGAAATAACAGGAGAACGAATGCAAACCGTTGTTTCGGTATTGGCTTTTAGAACCTTCGAGCGCTTGAGACTTGTCTCACTGTTTTCAAAATTATACTGCAAAGGAAAGGAGAAGTAGTTGAGAGTTTTAATGATTATTCCTGCCTACAATGAGGAGGAAAGCATTTTCGACACGGTAACAAGTATCTTGAATTACCGCAAGAAAGTTGATTTTGAGTTGGACTATGTTGTTATCAATGATGGATCAACTGATAAGACAAAAGAAATTTTGGAAGAGAATCATTTTAATGCTGTTAATCTTGTCATGAATCTTGGAATTGGTGGCGCGGTTCAAACAGGTTACAAATATGCACTGGAGCATGACTATGATGTAGCTGTTCAATTTGATGGTGATGGACAGCATGATATTGAGTCTCTATCAGAATTGCTTGAGCCAATTCGAAAAAATGAAGCAGATTTAGTTATTGGTTCTCGTTTTGTTGGTGATGTTAAGTCGGAATTTCAAACGACGTTTATGCGACGTTTTGGAATTAGTGTGATTTCTAATCTCATCAAATGGACGACAGGCCAAAGAGTTTTAGATACGACATCGGGCTATCGTTTGGCTGATAAAGCTATTATCAAACAATTCGCTAAACGTTATCCAATCAAGTATCCAGAACCTGAGACTATTGTTCATATTTTGAAACGTAAATATCGAGTTGTTGAACAACCAGCAAATATGTTTGAACGTACTGGAGGTGTTTCTTCCATAACGCCAATTAAATCCATTCGTTATATGCTTGAAGTGTGTTCCTCGATTGTTATTGCAGCCTTTATGAGGGAGAGTGAATAATGTCAGTTTTATCTATTGTGATGTTAATAGCTTCAATCTTTTTCCTTTATTTAGTCATTAGGAATATCAACAAGAATAATATTTTATTTGAGCAAGCCTTCATGTGGATTGTCATCAGTCTTGTGATGATTATTATCTCCATTTTTGATGTTATTCCGGTTTATTTTGCAGGATTACTTGGATTTGAACTGACATCAAATTTCTTATTGTCGCTTGCAATCTTCTTCTTGCTAGTTATTGCTTTTTTACAAACCATGACATTGTCAAAGCAAAAGGAACAGATTAAGCATTTGGTTCAAGAATTATCAATTCTAAAGAGTCACGTTGTTGAGAAAGAGGAAAAGAATGAAGGATAATCATACTTGGGTAATTTGTGCTTATGGAGAAAGTGATTATCTAGAAGCTTGTATTCAATCTTTGAAAAATCAAACTCTTAAATCACAAATTATCTGTTATAGTTCAACGCCACTTGATTCGATTAAGGAACTTTGCCAGCGTTATGCTATCCCATTTTATACTAAACAAGGTGGAGGAATTGGTAAGGATTGGAACAATGCTATGTCTTTTGTAGAGACTAAATATGCTACAATAGCTCATCAAGATGACTACTATGAGCCAGAATACACTGAGAAAGTATTGGGCAAAATGGAAAGAAATTCTGATGTTTTAATTGGATATTCTGATTATTTTGAAGAAAAAAATGGTCTTAAGATTCCTGCCAATACAAATCTTAAGATCAAAACCTTGATGCTCAAAACCTTGAATCTTTTTCCAGCTAGTCATTTTTGGCGCAATCGTGTGATGGCTTTTGGAAATCCTATTTGTTGTCCGGCTGTCACTTATAATCTTGAAAAGTTGAAGAATTTCTATTTTGATGAGGAGATGAAGGTTAGCCTTGACTGGTATGCTTGGTATAAGATTAGCGAGTTCAAGGGACGTTTTATCTATGTAGCAGATAAGCTTATGTGTCACCGAATTCATGAAGAGTCTGAGACTTCTAGGACTATTGCTGATAATACTCGTAGTAAAGAAGATTTGTATATGTATGAACTCTTCTGGCCAAAGTGGATAGCTAAGGGGCTAATGAAACAATATGTGAAGAGTCAGAATTCTAATAAATGAAATATAGACATTGATTTAAGTGAGATAAAATGAAAATTAATAAAAAATATTATAGCTATATTTTAATTATGGCAATTCTATATGGGTTACAGTATTACATTAATAATAAAATTACTCCAGTGGGAGATCAGGTTGCTTTTTTGAAATATGCAAAGGAGTTTCATCATCAATATTTTGTTTTTGGGCTTGATCGCTATTTCTCTTGGAGTAGTAGACTTTTGATTGAATCTGCAACATTATTTTTTTCAGTTCATGAAAAGTTTTTTTTGGTCGCAACAGTGATTGCTAGTTATTTTTTACTTTTACCGAGTAAGAAGCTTATGCCTAGTCTACCTTGGCTACCTGCTTTGTTAATATTTATTATTTTGCCAGCAGGTGAATTTTTAAGTGCAGGTTCAATACCGACTTATACTAATTATATTTTTCCCGCATCTTTCCTATTTTTTTCTTTTTATTTTCGTCATTCAGAGATATTCATTGTTCGTGTTATTTCATTTTTGGGGTTTATATTTTCAATTATGAATGAACAATTAGCTGTTTATGCATTTTTATGGATTCTTTTTGAATTAATTCGTGATTGGGAAAAAACTCTTTTCCGTTTTAGGAACATCTTGTATATCTTTGTCGCCTTTTTGGGTATACTTTCAGCTAAAATTTCACCAGGAAATACCGTGAGATATACGAAGGAGATTACGACATGGTTTCCAAATTTTACACATTTAAGTAGTATTCAAAAATTATCTTTAGGGATAATTGAGACTGCCGACGGTTTAATATCGGTTTCCTTTACATTTGTATTTTTGCTTTTGCTCATGTTGATAGTGTTGGCCATTTATAAAAGGCAATTTCTCTCTCTTTCATTTACAGGTTTTATATTTTTATCTGTATTGAGTCAGAAATTTGAATGGAGAAATATTTTATTTACATTATCAAGCTTAAGTAAGATTGCCCGAGAAAGTGGGACTTTCAAACTGGAAATTGCCTATTTGGGAGTTCTTATGTATTATGTTTTACTATTTTTAATGCTCCTATATGTTATCTGGAGTGTGACAAAAACTTCAGATAGATTATGGTTAAGTTATTTATTCGTTATTGGAATTTTGGGACGATTAATTATATCTTTCTCGCCTACTCTCTACGCCTCTGGAACAAGAACATATCTTCCAATAATGATTAGTATATTTGTTATTACTTGTACAGTCATAAATGAGATTTATTTATATTTTAAACAGTCTCGTAATATTCTATGAAATGCAGATTCGCTCTGCTTTTTTTGTTTCTCAATAGCAAGAGGACTTTTTCTTTTTTGTTTAAACTATAGTATAATTGAAGTAGTATGCACCTTCAAAGATTGGTTATCACCGTAATCTTTGAAGCTAGTAATGTTAGTAGTTATCAAGTACTAATTGATATTTTGTTAAACAAAATGGATGGAAAAATGAATAATTTAATCT